>ERZ773148.1-NODE-1-length-312058-cov-15.465069_pt1 | contig 312058 bp, 320 predicted proteins | sample MGYA00580846_ERZ773148 | MGnify/ENA primary metagenome ERZ773148 (study PRJEB29015, sample SAMEA2737879) | human gut metagenome | biome: human gut; feature: human-associated habitat; material: faeces | place: China | collected 2012 ... | reverse complement strand
AACTTCCTACTGGAACAATTTCCAAACAGGAAACACAATAAAAATTAGTCCTTAAAAGAGAATTTTTTATAAATTCTCTTAACTTTTTCTTTTTTTATAATATTGAGGGTGGGACACGAACTCACTAATTTTTTATAATTTTTTTTACTTATTTTTCCTTTAATTTTATATACTATGAAGTACAATCTTTTATTATGTAGATTAATCTTTGTGGTTGTTTTATTTATGGTTTTAAGAGATGATACTATTAATCAGACCATGTTGGTGCCTATGGACTTGAGGAATTTGATTCCTGAGGACCATCCGTGTTATTTTATTAAAAATGTGGTTGATCAAATTGATTGTTCCAAGCGAACCGTGTGTTTGCTGATAAGCCGGGAGAATTTGCGTATCCTCGTGAATTGTTGCTTAGACTGATTTTGATGAGCGTTTTTGATGGAGGATTATCTTCCCGTGAAATTGAAAGAAAAACAAGGACTGACATTGCTTATATGTACTTGGCAGGGATGCAGCATCCTAGTTATCGTACAATTGCCAGATTCAAAGTGGATTATCCAGATTTGATTGATGAATCTTTTAAAACAACAATAAAAATTGCAAAAGAAGAAGATTTAGTTAAAATTCATCATGTGAGTTTGGATGGAACTAAAATTAAAGCAAAAACATCAATGAATAAATTAACAAACGAACAACAATTAAAAATAATGAAACAACATCTGAAAGAAAGCATTGAATTAGATGAAGAAGAAGACATGGAATTGGGTGAAGAATCGGAAATGGTGTTCCAGAAACATTAACTGATTACATAACTAACAATCCAACAGATTATTATGAACTTATTCCATTAATGGAACAAGTACAATCCAATTTAAGCGAAATATACGATGAAACACCCGTTAATTATCAAGTAAGTGCTGATAACGGATATTCCACTGACATGAACACTGAATATCTTGAACAAAATGGCTTTGATGGATACATATCATCACGAAAACTCTCAAGAGAACAAAAAAAATACAATTTATCCGATAAACCATTTGCAAAAGATAATTTTTTCTATGATAACGAAATGATGACCTATATCCGCCCGCTCGGGCAACCACTATATAAAATCAGCGAATATACTTATAAAAACAAGTCAAGAATTAGTCATTGGACCAAAGAATGCAAAACATGCCCAATGCAATTGTTTTGCTCAAAAGGAAATCGCTGCAGAGTAATCCAAGACTATGGAATCCCTTCCAAAATTAGAATGCAATGAAAAATGGAAACACCTGAAGCAAAAGAAAGATACAAAATACGCTCAAAAACAGTAGAACGACCATTTGCACACTTAAAACAAAATATGCACTTAACAGAATTCAGAACAACAGGACTACAAGAAGTAAACACAGAATTAAAACTATATACAATAGGACACAACTTAAAAAGAATATACAACGAAATAAGCAGAAAAAATAACTAAAACAAATAAAATCAGAAAAAAAAATCAAAAATGAGAAAATTTAAAAAAAATTTGTGTCACATCCTCTATTTAATTGCATAGATTTGCTTATTTCAAATATGATATTTAATTTAATGAAAATATCATTTAATTTTTCAATAGCTTAACTAATATATTGCTAAAATTATAATGGTTATTTTTAATTATATGGTATAAAAATATTTATTAGTTTCACAGTTCAAAATTATATTCATGTTTGTTAAGATTAGAACCAAAGGTCACAAAAATGTGTCTTCTATGCATAAATCCACGTTTGAAATAACTAAGGATTTGGAAATTGGACCTACTGCAGATTGTATTATTGGAGTGGCTATGGATAATTCCATGAATGATTTTTCAGATGAGTTTAAAGCTAAAATAGCTAATAAAAACACTAAAATAACTGTTATATTGGATACTGAAAACGGCCATGATGAGATTGTTGGCTTTGGTCATGAAAATTTGACTTTAACTCATCCAACAGACATTGTCTGCAGAACCAGCGACTATGTCTGTCCCCGTACTTTGATGATAAATGCAGATAAGGCAGCAAGGGATCTTGATTCGGATTTAATTGAAGATTTAAAAAATGAAAAAGAAATGGAAGTTACAATTATTCTAGTTTGATGTTTTTAAGCTGGTCTTTACTTGCATTTTCAGCTGCTTTAAGATAAGCATCACAGACTTTATTTACTTCATCAAAAGCTACAACTTTTCCTTCATTAATCCATAATGCTTTGTCACACAGGTTTCTGATTTGTTGAATTGAGTGTGATACAAGTAAAACCGTAGTTCCCGAACCCATTAATGATTTAATTTTATCATTACTTTTTTTCTGGAATTTAACATCTCCGACAGAGAGGATTTCATCAATAATTAAAATATCAGGATTTACAACAGTAGCTATTGAAAAACCAAGTTTTGCAAGCATTCCGGAGGAATAGTTTTTAACAGGAAAGTTAATGAACTCTTCAAGTTCTGAAAACTCTAAAATTTCATCATATTTTGATTTTAAAAAATCTTCAGTATATCCTAAAATAGCACCATTCAGAAATATATTGTCCTTTCCGGAGTAATTGTAATCAAAACCGGCGCCTAAAGAAAGTAACGGTGCTATTATTCCGTTAGTAGTTACTTCTCCACTGTCACAGTCATAAACACCGGATACTATTTTAAGCAAAGTACTTTTTCCAGCACCGTTAAAGCCGATTACTCCAACTTTTTCTCCCTGATAGATTTTAAATGAAACATTATCAAGGGCTTTGAATTTTCTGCTTTTTTCTTTGTTTCTTTTGATGGTACGTATTACATATTCTTTTAAATTGTCAATTTTGTCATTGGTTATTTTAAAACTTAAAGAAACGTTTTTAAGTTCAATTGCAACTTTTTCATGATAGTCTGGAATGAATTGTGAAACTAGATTGTCAACATCCTGGTGCTGTTTTGTAGTTTCTTTTTCTAATATATTATTATGAATTGGTTCTATGTAATCTGGAATTTCATTATTTTCTGATTCTTGCATGCCATTAGGATGTATTGATTCGGGTTGTTGTATATTATAGGGGATTCTGTTGTAATCTTCTTGCAGGTCAAAGACAACTTCTTTTGGTTGTTTTCTTGAACTTAAATTTCTGTTTTGATTGTTAGAATCACTCTTTATATTGTTTTTAAATCTTAAATTATTTTTTTTCATAATAAACAACCTACAATTCTAATGTAATTTTCCTTTGGTATTTTGTAAATATTATAACTCCAGCAACTAATACAATAAGAGCAAATAAACTGGTATTAATAACACTCATGATATTTGGCAAGGTATTATACATTATAATGTCTCTGAATTGATCAATTAGTAAATACACTGGATTAAGATATAAATATTGTCTTAATGCTTCTGGAATAATCTCTGCAGGATAAAATAGGGCAGATGCATACATCAATAATATTGTAAATATGTTGTAAAGGTATTCAATATCTCTGAAATATGTACATACAATTGATAGTATTAATCCGATTCCCACTACCATAACAAAGAGTATTATCATAGGAACAATAGCTAATACTGACATTAAAGTTAAATGAAGGCCTGTTAAATACATTACGGCAACAAGTATTATTAATGAAATTATGAAATTAATAAACTCCGAACAAATTCCTCCAAAAGCAAAGATATATCTTGGAACATATATTCTTTTTAAGATACCGCTATTTCCTTTTATTGAATTCATGGCTATTTTTGTTCCAGCACTAAAAAAATCAAATAAACAGCGTCCTGCTAAAAAATAAACCGGATAGTTTGCAATATTTCCGGAAAATATTGTTGAAAAGATAGCAGTTAACAAAAGCATGGTTAACAATGGGTTTATAAAACTCCATAGGATTCCAAGTATTGAGTCTTTGTATTTAGCTGTGAAATTTTTTTTAATTAATTGTTTAAGTAGGAAATGCTCACTTGTATTTTTTTTAATCATTTCTTTAAACATAATTTCCACACAAAAATTTATATATATTAATATTAATATATTTAATTATTAATTTAAATAGCATTTATAGGTTACTGAAATCATGTCAAAAGTTAAAGTTTCTGTAATAGTTCCTGTTTTTAATGTTGGAGAGTATTTATCAACATCATTAGACAGTATTTTAAATCAAACTTTAGAAGATATTGAAATTATTTGCATTAATGACGGGTCAACTGATGATTCTTTAAATATTTTAGAATATTATGCTAAAAAAGATAAACGAATTAAAATAATCTCTAAAGAAAATGAAGGGCAGGGAACTGCACGTAATGTTGGGTTGGACAATGCTCAGGGTGAATTTATATCCTTTGTTGATGCAGATGATTTTATAAAAAAAGACATGCTTGAGAAATTGTATAATAAATCAGTTAATGGAAATTTGGATTTGGTAATGTGTAAAGTTTCTTCTTTTGATAATGAAACACATGTAATTGATGATAATTTATGGTATTATTCACTTAAATGTTTCAGCGGGTTTAAAAAAGAAGTATTTAATAATTTAGATACTAAAGAGTTCACTTCATTAATTTCAGTAACTCCCTACAACAAGTTATATCGAAGGTCTTTTATTGAAAAAAATAATATCAGATTTCCGGAAAAATATATATTTGAAGATGAAGTCTTTTTTTACAATGTTTATCTTAAAGCTAAAAGGATTTCTTTAATTGATGAAAACTTATATTATTATAGGACAAACAGAAAAGGTTCAACAGTTTCTAAAAGTCAGGATAAAGATTATATTGATGTTATTCATATTTTCAGATTAATTCGTGAATTATTAATTGAAACTAATTATATAAATGTCTATAAAAAACAGGTTTACAATAGATTCATCCATCTTATTTTATGGAGATTTAGCCAGACAGCTCCAAAATATAGAAAAAATTTCTTTAATCTGATGAAAAAAGAATTTAATGAGATATTGAATGATACATCAAAAGATTTTTCATTAAATGTTGATGAACTGGATTCTAAAATAAAATCAAGAACTTTAAAAGTATTAAATTCAAATAATCTTGAAGAATTTGAAAAATTGGATTCATATAAAACATTTTCAGTTATAATGGCATCATATAATAATGAGCAATATTTGGGAGATGCAGTTGAATCTTTAACTGTTCAAAATTTTGGATTTGAACATAATGTGGAACTTATCATTGTTGATGATGGAAGTAATGATGATTCTTTAAAAATAGCTAAGAAATATCAGGAAGATTATCCTTATAATATTCAGGTAATCTCTAAAGAAAATGGCGGTCAGGCCAGTGCACGTAATTTGGGATTAAAATATGCTAAGGGAGATTATATAAACTTCCTTGACAGTGATGATAAACTGTCTCCAAATACATTTAATGCAGTTTATGATTTTTTAGTGAAAAATCCTGCTGCAGATGTCATATCAATTCCCATAACATTTTTTGACAACCAAAAAGGACCACATATTCTTAATTATAAATATAAAAAAGAAGAGATGGTTAATCTTTTAGATGAACCTGATTATCCTCAGCTTTCAGCTTCATCAGCTTTTATTAAAAGGGAAGCTGTTGGCAATTTAAGATTTAATACAAATCTTGTTAATTCTGAAGATGCTTTATTTATTAATAAAATTCTTATTGATAATCCGAAATTGGGTTTGGTTAAAAATGCCAATTACTTATATAGAAAACACTTTGATAAGTCATCTACAATTGACAATTCCCAAAAAAAGAAAGGATTTTTTACAGACAGGTTAAAATATTACTTTAAGGAACTAATTGAATATTCAGTTAAAAAATATGGTGAAACTCCAAAGTTTATCCAGTATACTTTACTTTATGATCTTCAATGGATGGTAAAAGTTGAAGAAATTGAGAATATTTTAACTAAAAGGGAAATTAACGAATTTTGGGAAGTTTTTTTAGATGTCTTATCTTATATTGATGGAGATATTATTAAAAACTATAAAACTTTAGATAATCATGTTCGTGAGTTTCTATTAACTATTAAACAATCTAATTTGACTGCTAAAACAATTAATGAATTGCAGCTTAATGACCGTTTAGGTATTCACAGGTTTTATATTGACATAGTCAATATAACAAATGGTTTTTTAAACATATCCGGTCTTTTAATGAGTAATTTTAATCCGGACAATATTGAAGTAGTAGCTAAGTGCGAAAATAAGGAATTTATCTCTAAACGTTTTGTTTATCCTACAAGGAAACCATTAAAATTTTTATCAGTAGGGTATAAATTTCCTTATGATTTTGATTTGGAAATTCCAGTAGATGAAATTAAAGACAAGAAGTTATCTATAAATGTTTTAAATGATGATGAATCATTTAATCTTCCAATTACTTTTGAAAAGCATGCAAGATTATCAACTAGCAGTAATTACTTAATTAAAGACAATAATATTGTGGTTTTTAAAGATAATTCTTTTTATTTAACATCATATTCATTTATTAAAATGTTAAAATTGGAGTATAGGTGTTTGATGAAAATATATGATGATAAAGGTCCGTATTATACTTCTGCATTGGCTTTTAGATTAATTTATCTTATATTATATCCATTTTTAAGAAATAAGAAAATCTGGCTATTTATGGATAGGCGAAATGCGGCTGATGATAATGGTGAACAATTATTTAAATATGCACTATCTAGAAAAGATAATGTTAAAAAATATTTCACAGTTTCAGAGGACAGTAAAGATTATTCCAGATTAGCAGGCAAATATAAAAATGTTTTACCATTTTATTCAATAAAACAAAGGTTGATTTATTTATTTGCAGATAAAATAATCTCTTCACATCCTGATGAAAACATTTTAAATCCTTTTTATGCCAAAAATGGGGATTTATACAGTGGGCTGATTACATCAGAGAAATACTTCCTACAGCATGGAGTTACAAAAGATAACATTTCTAAATGGATTAGAAAATATGATAAGGATTTATCTTTAATTTTAACAGTTTCTCCTTTGGAAAGAAACTCATTTTTAGGTGAAGATTATAATTATTCTCCGGAAATTATTCAGATACTTGGATTTCCACGTTTTGATAATTTGGAAAATAATAATCTCAAAAAACAGATATTAATAATGCCGTCATGGAGAGAATATTTGCAAAAAAGTGAATTTGCTCTTAAAAATTCCAAATACTTTAAAGGATTAAATGATTTATTGAATAATGAAGAGTTAATTGGCTATGCTAAAAATAGAGGTTATAAAATAATTTTTAAACCACATCCAAATTTGGCAAAATTTATTCATTTGTTTGATTTGGATGAAAGCATTATTGCAGATGATAAAAAGACTTATCGGGAGTTATTTAATGAGTCAGAATTACTTATAACTGATTATTCATCTGTTGCTTTTGATTTTTCATATCTTAAAAAGCCAGTTATTTATTATCAATACTCAGATGACTACAACTTTGATTTGTCTGAAAGCTATTTTGATTATAAAACAATGGGCTTTGGAGAAGTTATTAAAAAAGAGGATGATTTAATAAAGCTAATTAAAGGTTATTTGGATAATAATTGTGAAATGAAAGAAGTTTATAAAAAAAGAGTTGATAATTTCTACAAATACAATGATCAAAATAACTCTAAAAGAGTTTATAACTGGATTTATGAAAATTAATTAACTAACGGATCATATTATGACAATTATGGATAATTTATTTGGAAATAAAAAAAAGCTTATTCAGGAAAATAAAGTTCTTAAACAAGAAGTGGAAAATTTACATAAAGAGATTGATTCTCTTAATAGTAAATATGAGAATATTCGTAAAATTAGAGCTAATGAGAATACTGCAGCCAGCTTTTGTAACTGGTCTTATATAAATTATTATTTTAGAGATGATTTTGAGGAAAAATTTATGGAAATGGTTGAAAATTTACCTAAAGAGTCAAAAAACTACTTTAAATGGCTTTTTTTAAGAAGTTTGGCTATTAATTATAACAGAAGAGAAACTTTATTTTTTGATGATGAATTGGAAAAACAAAAACAGTGGGAAGATTTTAAAATAAATAATGTATATGATGATAAAATAGGAAAATATAACTTTAAAGGAGGATATAATCTTCATGGGTTCATGGATTTAAATTTAAGTAAAGAGGATAAGAATTTTCTTGAAAATAAGGATATAATTGATGCAGGAGCATTTACTGGAGATACTGCAATTCCATTATCTGAAGTTACTCATAAAAATGTTTTTGCTTTTGAACCATTTGAAGAGTCTTTTAAATTATTAAAAGAGAATGTTGGAAGGAATAATATTTCAAATATAAAACCTGTAAACAAATCTTTAGGTAATATTAATGGTGAGCGAAGTTTATATTTAGCTAATGATAATTTTCAGGGAATTACATCTGATTCTAACTTAAGAAAATATACGGAAGAGCTAAAAGTTCAAGAGGTAACTGTTGATCAATTTGTCAAGGAAAATAACTTGGATGTTGGTTTGATTACTATTGATGTTGAAGGAGCGGAAAAAGATCTTTTAAGTGGAGCTGTTGAAACAATAAAAAGTCAAAAACCAATGTTGTTTATTAGTATATATCATAGTGTTGAAGATTTCTTTGAAATAAAACCGTGGATTGAGAATTTAGATTTAGGTTATAAATTTGAGATTATTAAAGAACAGCCTTGGACATTTATTGCAGATACTATTTTAAAATGCAAAATAGATGATGAATAATTGTTTTAAATATTTTTTACTAATATTAAATTATGTGGTGTGATTTATGAGTGCAGATGTTGAGATTTCAGTTATTATTCCTATTTTTAATGCTGAAAGATATTTGGGTAAGTGTTTAGATTTTATTATCAATCAATTATTAAAAATTTAAGAGACGAGAATTTTATTTTGTCAACCACTATTAAAAAATATGAGTCTTATAATACTTTTAAATTTAATAAATATTTAAATGATATTTTAAATAGAAATAAATAATATTAATATATTTATTTTAGTAAAGTAATATGTTTAATATAACTTGTAATTTTATTTAATTAATTTAATAGAATGAGATAATATGCATAAAAGTTCATTTCAATCAATGGAAAAATTTAAAAATAATTATTTGAATCCTGAAGATTCATTAAATATTTTAGACATAGGATCTTATGATGCTAGTGATACTTCTTATAACTACGGTAGATTTTTAAGAGAAGATAACTGGAAATATCGGGGCATGGATATTCAAGAAGGTCCAAATGTAGATATTGTTGTTTCAGATATTTATAATTGGATTGAAATTGAAGATAGTTCTTTTGATGTTGTTATTTCTGGTCAGGCTTTTGAACATATGGAATTCTTTTGGAAAGCTATAAAAGAAATTGAAAGAATCTTAAAACCTGGAGGATTATGCTGTATTATTGCTCCTAGTGCAGGACCTGTTCACAAAAATCCTTATGACTGTTTTAGATTTACTGATAATGGTATGAAACAAGTAGCTAATTATGTAGGGTTGCAAACACTTGAGTGTTATGTCAATGATGATGAAATTGCTTATCCTTGGTATGATTGCGTTTTAATAGCTAGAAAACAGTATGGTGTTAATAGTAATTTAGAAAAAAGAATGGATAGTCTTGAAAATAAATTAGATTTAATTTTAAAAAAAATTAATGAATAGTTTATTGTTAGTTGATTAATTAGGTTTTTGGGAGATTATTTTGCTGAGGAATCTCATATTTGGAGTTCTGGCAGAACACATTATAAAAATTCTTATTATTCAGATAAATTTAATCAGCTTAAACATATTGTTGAATTTGTTAATAGTTTTAAGAAAAGAAAATATGTTTTTAAAGAAAAAATTAGAAGAAAACTTATAATTTTAATATTTTTTAATGTAATTAGATAATGTTTTTATATCTAGAAAACAAAATAATTGTAATAGATATAATTTATATCAAAGGTTGAATAAAATTGGTATAATTCAGTCTTAATTTTAGAGAGAATTAATTGGTGATAACATGCATAAGTCTAGTCATGATAAAATGAGTTGGTTTAAAAATACTTATCTTAATGATAATGATTTTTTAGATATATTGGATGTTGGTTCTTTAGATACAAGTGGTACTAATTATAATTATAAATCTATTTTTAATAGTTCTAATTGGACTTATCAGGGCTTAGATTTTGAAAAAGGGGCTAATGTGGATATTGTTGTTGATGATATTTACAATTGGTATGAAGTTGAAGACAATAGCTATGATGTTGTTGTTTCAGGTCAGTTTTTTGAACATTTAGGTTTCTTTTGGCTTACAATGGCTGAAATTGACAGAGTTTTAAGACCTGGTGGTTTTTGCTGTATTATTGCTCCTAGTGGTGGACCTAAACATGGTGATGCAGATACTGACTGCTATCGTTTTTATGAGGACGGTATGAGTGCATTAGCCAAATATGTTGATTTTGAAGTTATTCATGTTTCTACAAATGCCGATGCTAAACCTTGGTGTGATACCTGTCTTGTTGCTAAAAAAACAGGTTCTTTAGTAAATAGTGGAGATAATCTGGAAAGAAGAATGGATAATCTTGAAAACAAATTGGATGCGATTCTAAATTCAATTAAAAAATAATTATTGTGGTTTTTATGGAGTCAGTTAGCAATATTGATCAAATTGAAAATTTAAAACAGAATAATTTTATTGGTAAGCCTGAATTTGTTAATTCAAATATTACTTTTAGAGGCAAAGGCAATTTATTTTATTGTGAACGTGATGTAAAATTAGTTAATGCAAATATACGTTTTGAAGGTAATAATTCGTTAGTTTATTTATCTTCCACTCCTAATTCACAATATCCTTTGAATTTGCAGGTTTATCATGATTCAGTTGTCTTTTTCGGTCGTGATAATAATATGACTGCTCCTTTAAACATCAATGTTCAGGAACATCAAAATTTAGTTATTGGTGATGATTGCAATATTGGTAGCGGTACAAATATTAGAACTTCTTTTGCTTATCCAATATATTCATCCAAGACTAAACAAAGGATTAATTTTCCGGGTTCTGTTCTTATTGGAGATCATGTATGGTTAGGTCATTTAGCTTATATATCTTCTGGTGCAGTTTTGGGTTCCGGATCTATTGTAGATAATAATGCATTTGTCCCTCCTAGCTGTAAAGGATTGTCTAATTCTTTTTTAAGCGGCAATCCTGTACAGGTTGTTCAAAAGGATGTTTTTTTTACTAAAGATTATCTGGGGGCTTTTAGCGAAACAGAGTCTGAAAGTCTTAATAATTATGTAAGTGATGTGTTTATTTATAATGTTATTCCAAATGAATCCCTTTATTTTCCTAAAATTGATGAAACATTAAAATGTTTGAATGTTGATGATTCTCTGGATTTTATTCAGAAATTGTTTGTTCAAAATAAAAGAAAAAATAGATTTGCAATAAAATAAGGATTTGGAGGTATTTTTAACCTATATATCCTTGATTTGCGGGTCTTAAACTTGTAATGATTTCAGCAGCTATTTTTGAAGAATATTCATTTTTATTATCATAGTTCAGTATCCACATACGATAATTTGTGTTGTCTTTTTCAAAAAATAGCTGTGTTGAATTGGTATAATTTGTTTCACGATATGTTACATATAGGGTGATGTTATCTATTTTTTGAGTTTCGTTACTTACTGTAAAATTATCTTTTAGGGCTTTTTGGAAATAGGTTTTAATTGAAATATTATCATTTAAATGAGTCATATTTATGGTTATATTGTCACTTTTATCGTAGAGGCTTATTGTATTTTCACTTTCATTGGCAACATTGAAATTTTCAGGCAGATTAAACTTGGTACCATTAAATTCTATTTTGTTTGAATTAAAGTCAAAACCATTATAATTGTATAAATTGACCTCTACCATTAATAAAATTAATATGATTAATAATAAGTATAGTTTTTTCATAATTTACACCATCAAAAGATTTATTATAATTGGTAGATATAATATTATATTAATGGATATATTTGATATATTTTTGGATTATTTTTTAAAATTTGGGGGGTTATAAAAATTCATGATAAATTTTTATTTTCTGTTATAATTGCAGCTAATAACTCTGATCTGTATTTAAAAAAAGCAATTGATTCCATTATTAATCAAAGTTTGGATTTTGAAAAAAATATTCAAATTATCATAGTTAATGATGGAAGTACAGATAATACTGAAGATATATGTTTAAAATACAGAGTTAAGTATCTCCAAAACATTAAGTATGTATCAACTAAAGATTGTTTTGGCCCGGCACATGCTAGAAATCTGGGATTAAATGAAGCACAAGGAAAATATATTAATTTTTTAGACAGTGATGATTATATAAGTTCCAATACGTTTAGGGATGTTTATAATTTATTTGAAAAGCATTATTCGGAAATTGATGTGGTTTCAATTCCAATATACTATTTCGGATCACAAAAAGGTAATCATCCTTTAAATTTTAAATTTAAAAAAACAGGAGTTGCTGATTTATCAAAACAGCCGGAATTTATTCAGTTATCCGGTCCTTCTTCATTTTTTAAAGCAGAAGCTATTGGAGATATTAAATTCAATGTTAAATTACAGACTGCTGAAGATGCATTTTTTGTTAATCAACTTCTTTTGAATAAATTAAAATTAGGGCTTGTTAAAAGCGGGTCTTATTTTTATAGAAAATTTGAAGCTAAAAATTCTCTTCTTGATTATTCAAGTAAAACTAAAGGTTACTATATTTCTAGAATTAAACAGTTTCATTTTAAATTAATTTACTGTTCTAAAAAAAAGTATGGTGAAGTTTTAAAATTTATTCAATATGTATTAATGTATGATTTGCAATGGCTTTTTAAGATTAAAAAGATCGATCATATTTTAAGTCATGATGAAATTCATGAACTTTACATCAATCTGATTTTTATTTTGCAGAATATTGATGATGATGTGATATACAATCAAAAAAATATTCAAAACCAGCTTAAAACGCACATATTCTTTTTGAAATATTTAGGTAATGATTATCTGGCTAATTGTGATTATAAATATAGAAAACAAGTTTATGAAGAGATTATTGATAAGTTATCATTAAATCAGGTATTCATTGATATTTTTGAGATACAAAATGATGTTATTTATGTTTCAGGATTTATTACTACATTTTTCAATAAAAAGGGTAATGTTTTTGTGTTTGTTAATGATAAAATTTTTGAAACTAAGGAACTGGAATACCCTCAAAGGGACAGGTTTTCTCTAAATTTTGAATATGCATTCAATAATGATTTTGAGCTTTATATTCCAATTACTTCAAAAAATATTAAAATTCAATTTAAAACAGAGGTTAATGATTTTAAGGATCTTGAAATAAAGTTCACCAGACCCTGCAGACTTTCAAACACATCTAAATATTTACTTTCAAAAAATCACATTGCTAAGGTTAAGGGAAGTACAATAACTGTCAAGCCGAAAAACTGGATAAGAGTATTGAAAAATGAGATTTCAACTATTTACACAATGCTGCGTGAAACTAATCAGGGCTGGAGAACAGGCGTAATATTCAGAATTGTTTATTTCATAGTGTATCCGTTTTTTTCATCTAAAAGAATTTGGATTTTTATGGATTTGCCTTATCTAGCTGATGATAATGGTATTAATCTTTTTAAATATGCTGTTGGCGTAGATGATGGCATTGAAAAGGTTTTTGTTTTAAATAGGGATAATTTTGCATTTGGTGATGTTTCTCAAATTGGAAAAACCATTGAATACGGTTCTATTAAACACAGAATATATGCTTTATTTGCAGAAAAAGTCATATCTTCCCATCCTGATAATGGTTTAGTTTATCCATTCTGGGGTAATTATCCTTTTTTATCAGGTCTTATTAAATTTAGACTTGTATTTTTACAGCATGGCATTACAAAGGATAATATTTCCATGTGGCTTAATAAAGCAGATAAAAACATTTCATTAATTGTAACTGCATCAAAACTTGAATTGGAATCCTTTTTTAAGTATCCTTATAACTATCATAAAGATGTTCCTCAGTTATTGGGTTTTCCTAGATATGATGCTCTGGAGAAGAAAGAGGATTATAGGGAAATTGTAATTATGCCTTCCTGGAGAAGGCATTTTCTTCATTCAACCAAAGAAAAAATATTAAAATCAAACTACTTCATGATATACAATTCTTTAATTAATGATTCCCGTTTAATTGATTTTTGCAAAAAACATGGTTATAAATTGATTTTTAAACCGCATCCAAATGTTTACAGATTCATTGAATTATTTGAAACCAATGATTATGTAATAATTGATTCAACTTCCAATAGTTATAATGATATTTTTACACATGCTTCTTTGATAATAACGGATTATTCTTCAATAGCTTTTGATTTTGCTTATTTAAAAAAGCCAGTTATTTATTATCATTATGCTAAGGATTACCATTTTGATCTTGAAGAAAGCTATTTTGATTATAAAACAATGGGTTTTGGAGAAGTTGTTGATAATCATGAGGAATTAATTGATTTAATAATGGAATATGTTGAAAATGAATGTGAAATGAAAGACCAATATATTAAAAGAGTTGATGATTTCTTTGAGTTCAATGATAAAAATAATTGTAAACGAGTTTATGATGCTATTAAAAAGATGGATTATGATTAATTAGACATTGGAATTAAAAAATCAATTTTTATTATTAATCTAAAATAGTTAAGTTTATATACTTTAAAAAACACATCTTTTAATAACTACTTTTGTTATGTGTAATGCGGGGGTGGTCGAGTGGTCAAAGGCGATAGGTTGAGGGCCTATTGGGTTAGTCCCTTCGCGGGTTCAAGTCCCGTCTCCCGCACTTTTATTGATAAACTATTTTTCTGATTATAATGTCTAATAACTATTTGAATGCAATTTCTTCAGCAGATAATAATGTTTTTGTAGATATTGAGGTTTCTCCAAATTCAAATAAATTTCAAATTTCAGGTTTTAATGAATGGAGAAACAGGTTTGAAATACGTATTAAGCAGGTTCCTCAAAAAGGTAAGGCCAATAAGGAAATTGTAAAAGAGTTATCTAAAATTTTTAATTGCGATGTAAGTATTTCAAAAGGTGAGAAGTCTTCTCAAAAAACAATTGTATGTTATGATGTCAGTATTGAATATATATTAGATAAATTAGGCGAAATTTTGTAAGAGATGTAAAAAATAATTAACTATTTAACCAATCAAAACAAAAATTATGATTAATTAAATTAGGATGGTGATAATTAAATGAAAGCAGTAATTCCGGCAGCTGGTTTTGGAACTAGGTTTTTACCAGCTACTAAAGCACAACCTAAAGAAATGTTGCCTGTTTTTGATAAACCTACTATTCAGTATGTTATTGAGGAAGCTGTAGCTTCGGGTATTGATGATATTTTGATTGTAACTGGTAAAAACAAACGTTCTATTGAAGATCATTTTGATAAATCCTTTGAATTGGAATATACTTTAAAACAAGCAGGTAAAACCAAATATTTAAAACAAGTTCAGGATATCACTGATTTAGCTGATATTTGTTATATCCGTCAAAAAGAACAAAAAGGATTAGGTGATGCAATTTATTGTGCTAAAAAACATGTTGGTGATGAACCATTTGCAGTAATGCTTGGAGATACAATAACAAAAGGAAAAACTCCATGTACAAAACAGTTAATAGATATTTATAACAAATATGAAGCATCAGCTATTTCTCTTGAAAGGGTACCTCAGGAAAAAGTAGAAAGATACGGTATAATTAAAGGAGTTGAAATAGAACAGGATGTCTATCAAATTGATGAACTTGTTGAAAAACCACCAGTTAACGAAGCACCATCTAACTTGGCTATTATGGGAAGATATGTACTTACTCCAGATATTTTCGATAAAATCAAAGAAACAGGAGCTGGAGTTGGTGGGGAAATTCAACTTACTGATGCTTTAGCTAAATTGGATAAGATTTATGGAAATACTTTTGAAGGAAAAACATATGATATAGGAAATCGTTTGGAATGGTTAAAAACATCCATAGAATTTGCAATGGATGATGATGAATCTAAAAACGATTTAATCAACTATATGAAAGAGATTATAGCTTTAAATTAAAATTAAGCATTTTCTATAATTTCTTTTTAACTTTTTTTAAACTTATTTTTACCACAACATTTATATATTTTTGTGTATAAATTATGATTTATAGGTATGTATAATATATCTAGTATGGATTGATTTATATGCTTAAAAAAAGGAATAAAATGGGTTATGGCGAAGATATGAATTATCAGATAGTAAAGTCTATTAAAAAAATGAACAGTCACAGTGATAAATTATTTTATGAGCAGTTATATCTTCAAAAAGATTCTGTAAAATACAATGAATTTAAAGATTGGTGTATTGAAAGAGGATATTTAAATGAATTGTATAAAAAAGAGTAATATCTGTTATTTTATTATATGTATGTAATTTTTAAATGCTCTTTAACTAAAAATAAATAAGAGAATGTAAAAATAAGTGTGGGAGCTGTAATTGGGAGTGTTAATAAAAAATTAATGGTGAAATCAAATTATTTAAAATAGATTCATAAGAACTCTGTGTGATTGAAGAATTAACTGATTGTAAGGTAGTTGGCAGTATTAATTCTAAAAAATATGATTTATTATATAAATAAAATTAAAATAAAAAAATATTATGGTTTCATCATCAAATCCATAATACTGAAAGCTTCATTTTCTTTTTTAACACCTGGTCCGTTTAATCCACCAAATGCATTTTTTGCAAATTCCTTGTTAAGTCTTTTAGAAACTTCACCAAAAATCATTTTATAAGCCTTACATTGAGGATCAACAGCTTTTGGAGTTTTACTGGCTACAATAGCATTATATGGACATCCGCCTTCGCAATATTTTACATATCTGCATTTGGCACAGTTTTCATCAACATATTCTCTAAATTCTTGAAGTTTTGCCCATGCGTCAGACTCTTTTAGCTTATCAAAACTTGGGTTTGCTTTGACATTGCCTAAAATATATTCATCCATTCCTACAAACCTGTAGCATGGATAAATTGAACCGTCTGCACCGACAGCTAATGTTGTACCTATACAATCTGCAAACGTACATAATGTTCCCCTTCTTCTGAATGTACTTTTAGCAATGTGGTCAAGATCCATTACACTGAATTTATCTAAATCATAAAGATACTTGTCTAGCCAGTCTATTAAAAGTTTTCCGTGTTCTTCCTGATCAAGAGCCCATGGGTCAGCATTGTTTCCACGTAGTGACGGAAGTGCAGCATGTATTTTTAAATTCATACCATGGGATTTGAAAAATTCATATAACTCGTCACTGTAGTCTTTGGAATATTGAGTCACTGTTAAAACAAAGTTTATGTTTAATCCTTTTTCTTTTGCTCTTTCATATCTGCCAATGGTTTTTTTAAAGTAACCTTCTGCTCTTTGATAGTCATTAATTTCTTCAGGTCCGTCAATACTGGTACTTACAGCAACATTGTACTTTAAAAATAAATCGATTAGTTCATCTGAAAGTAACCAGATATTACTTTGAAGTGAAAAACCTTCTAAATTGTCTATTTTTGATAATTTTTCTAAAGCTTCAGCATAGAAATCATAGCCTGCAAGAAGAGGTTCTCCTCCGTGGAATGTAAAATGAACTTTATCATCTCTGAAATCCTTTAACCAGGTGATAATGTCATCAATTACGTTAATGTCCATCATTTCTTTTGTTGATTCTGAACCCCAACAGTATTTGCAGTTGCATTGGCAACCTAAAGTGGGAATTATCATTACATGAAAAGTCATTTTATCCGTAATATTTATTTAATTCTTTTAAAAGTTCTTTTTTTTCGTCTTCTTCCATACTATCATTTACAAAGAAAATATAACCGCAATCTTCGCATTTTACAGTGTCTAACTCTGCATGTGCTCTGTGATTGTCTAACATTTTTCTGTGTACATGTTTATCTTTGGAACCGCATTTTGGGCATGGAGCTAATATTTCTTCGAGTTTCATGTTTATCACTTTTTATTTTATTATTTAAAAAAATTTCTGATATATTTTCATACCGATACTTTTTATGAATAATACTTTAAATTTAAAGAAATGGCCTTCAAATTCTTTTTTAACTTTATCAAGTTCTTTTGGAATGTCCAGGTGTTGGGGGCATTTTCTTAAGCACTTTCCGCATCCATTACATAATCCTGCATTTGAACTGTCTATCATAATTCCGCTTACAGTTAAATAATAATCGATTAAGCTTTGATTTAAAAGGCCTTTTTGATTGAATAAATATTTTTCATTATATATTTTCATGCATTCAGGAATATTCACGCCTCTGGGGCAGGGCAGGCAGTATCCACAGCTTGTACAGTTAATTTGAAGCAATTCTTTTAAGGCTCTTTTTGCATAATCAATTGTTTCAAGTTCTTCTAAACTCATGGAATGGGGTTCAACACTATTTCCAATAGCTATATTTTCATCAATTTGAGCTATGTTATTCATTCCTGAAAATACACAGGTTATTTCAGGATGATTTAAAATCCAGGATATGCTCCATTCTGCATTTGTTTTTGAGGGGTCGGCTTTTTTAAATATACTTTCAACTTCATCAGGCATTTTTCCAGCTAAAATTCCACCTTTTAAAGGTTCCATTATAAAAATTCCCATTCCTTTTGATGCTGCATGATGAATGCCTTCAATATCTGCCTGAACATTGTTATCAAAGTAATTATATTGGATCATCACCATATCCCAGTCATATGCATCAAGCAATAATGGAAATTCTTCAGTAGTGCCGTGGTATGAAAAACCGACATATTTTATTTTTCCCTCTTGTTTTGCCTTTGATAAGAATTTTAAAACATCTTTTTTAAGCAGTCTGTTCATAGCTTTCAAATCAACATTGTGTAGGAAGTAATAGTCAATACAGTCAATTTGCAGCCTTTCTAACTGTTCATTTAATATTTTTTCCATATCTTCATACTTTTTTATGTTCATTGCAGGCAATTTTGTAGAAATTTTAACTTTGTTTCTATATTCTCCTTTTAGAGCCTTTCCAAGGACTTTTTCACTTTCTCCATTATTATAGATAGCTGCAGTATCGATAATGTTTATTCCATTGTCTATTGCATGGTGTATTAACTTTTCAGATTCTTTGTAGTTGATTTTACCATTTTTTGAAGGTAGTCTCATAGCTCCAAATCCTATTGGTGAGAGTTCTTCTCGTGTTTTTTTGACAATCCTCTTTTCCATAATAATATAGTTAGTAAATGACCATAATAAATATGTTTAGAAATTTAAATATAATGTTATTATTTTATATTGCTGGATAAACAACTAAAATTCTTAATTTTTTTGAAAAATTGTAAACAATTAGTTTTTAATGTTTTGAATATAACAGATTTTTCTGAACATTAATCACTAAAGTTCTTGACGGAGCTAAATAAATCGATATGATAATATTTATATATTGATGAAATTAAACTTATAATTATACCTATTTGACAATTAGGTTACTATGACTAATTTTTGAGGTATTGATTTATTTTAAAAGGTGATGAATAGTGGTTTCAAAAAAGATTATAGCTGTTGTTATTGTAATAGCAGTGTTGGCTGTTGGTGTTGGAATATGGGCTAACGGTTCAGCAAGCACTGATGACAGTTTAAATGGACAGGAAGTAAATTTAGCTGCTGCGGCTAGTTTAAAAAATGTTTTTGATGAAAAATTAATTCCAATGTTTGAAGAAAAATATCCTGGGGTAAAAGTCACTCCAACTTATGCTTCAAGCGGTGATTTACAAAAACAAATCGAAAATGGTTTGGATGCAGATGTATTTATGTCTGCAGGTAATAAACAGATGAACAAATTAGTTAATGAAAGTTTAATTGATAACAGTACTAACATTCAATTTTTAGAAAATAAAGTTGTTTTGATTGTACCTAAAGATTCCGACTTAAACATATCTTCATTTGAGGATTTGAAAAATGTAGACGGTAACATTGCTATGGGAGATCCTTCTTCAGTACCTGCCGGTCAATATGGTAAGGAAGTATTAACCAATCTTGGTGTATGGGACAGTGTTGAATCCAAATTGTCTTTAGGTACTGATGTAACTGCTGTATTAAATCAGGTAGCTCAGGGGTCTGCTGAATGCGGTATCGTATATTCTACTGATGCCAAATCTAATGATGATGTTAAAGTAGTTTGTGAAGCTCCAGATGATGCTTTAAAAACTCCAGTTATTTATCCGGTAGCTGAACTTAAAAACTCAGAGCATCAGGATGCTACTCAAAAGTTCATGGAATTCTTAAAAAGTAAAGAAGCTAAAGATGTATTTGTTGAATATGGATTTACAATTCATGAATAAACTGTATAACTTAAAATCAACATGATAATTTAAAGGAGAATTATTGACATGACTGATTGGACTCCAATTTTTATTTCAATGAAAACAGCAAGTTTATCAATTTTTATAACCTTTTTTTTAGGATTAATAGTTGCCTGGGGCATTGTTAAACTTAAAAATGATTCAGTAAAAATTGTACTTGACGGTATTTTTACACTTCCAATTGTATTGCCTCCTACTGTTGTAGGATTCTTTTTATTGTATATTTTTGGTGTTAGGGGTCCGATAGGTAAGTTTTTTGTAGACTTTTTTGCTGTGAAAATAGCATTTTCATGGTCTGCAACAGTTATCGCTGCAGTGGTCATGTCTTTTCCTTTAATGTATCGTTCTGCCAGAGGTGCATTTGAACAGGTAGATTCTAATTTATTGGATGCTGGCCGTACATTGGGAATGTCTGAGTTCAAAATTTTCTGGAAAGTTTTGCTTGCAAATGCACTTCCAGGAATTATTAGTGGGGGAATACTTGCCTATGCCAGAGGTTTGGGTGAGTTTGGTGCTACAGCAATGATTGCAGGAAATATTGCAGGACAAACTAGAACTCTTCCAATGGCAGTTTATTCTGAAGTAGCTGCCGGTAATATGGGAGATGCTTTTAATTATGTAATATTCATTGTTATTATATCATTTATAGCTATTTTTATTATGGATTATGTTTCAATACGTAAGGAAAGGCAGTGGAAATAATTTGGGGAATATGTTATGAGTAATGAATTGTTAAAAGTAAATATTCAAAAGAAACTTAAAGAATTTGACTTAAATGTGGATTTTGAATTGAAAAAAGGATGTTTAGGTATTTTAGGTCCTTCAGGTTGTGGTAAAAGTATGACTTTAAAATCTGTTGCAGGTATTGTAAATCCAGATAATGGCGTTATAAGTTTAACTACAAATGATGAAACTGTTTATTATGATTCTAATGAAAAAATTAATTTAAAGCCTCAAAAAAGAAATGTAGGATACTTATTTCAAAATTATGCATTATTTCCGAATATGACTGTAGAGGAAAATGTTGCTATTGGTTTACCTAAAGATTATGATGAAAAAAGGTTAACTGATATGATTAAACGCTTTCGTTTAGAAGGTTTGGAAAAGAGATATCCTAGAGAATTATCTGGAGGTCAGCAGCAAAGAGTAGCTTTGGCTCGTATATTGGCTTACAGTCCGGATGTTATACTGTTGGATGAACCGTTTAGTGCAATGGATACATTTCTAAAAGAACAATTACGTATTGAACTTAGTAATATACTGAAAGATTTTGACGGATTTTCTATTCTTGTTACCCATAATCGTGATGAAGTATTTCAGTTTTGCGATGAGCTTTTAATATTGGACAAGGGTAAAATTATTGCAAAAGGAACTACTCACGATGTGTTTGAGAATCCAAAAAAAGTTCAGGTTGCTAGACTTACAGGATGTAAAAATATTTCTAAAGTTGAAATAATAGATGATTATCATATTAAATCATTAGAATGGGGAATTACATTTGAAGTAGCTGAAAAAATTTCACAGGATATTACTCATATTGGAATAAGGGCACATGATTTTTTGCCTGCTGAAAAAGATGATATTAATTCATTTGACACTATAAACGCAACAAAATTGGAAATACCTTTTGAATGGCAAATAACGTTGGCAAATGGATTATGGTGGAAATTAGATAAAAAAATACATGATCATGAATTTGTAATTCCTGATTATTTAAAGGTAGATCCTAAAAATATTATCTTGTTGGAAGAGTAATTCAATATAAATGTATTTTTAATGGTATCTGAATTAATATGGATTCATTTTATCCGATTAATTATTATTTTTTGGAAAATGAAATAACGATTTTTATTTTTTTAAGTGTTTTTATAGTTTTTGTTCTGTTTAAATCAAAGTTATTAATAAAAAATATTATGCTAGTAAACAGATAAAAAAAATCAGCTGACTTTTTGGCGGAGCCATAATAAACTTTAAATTATTTAAATAAGATATTATTTTTCATGAAACTGACAATTATTGGAACCGGCTATGTAGGTCTTGTTACCGGAACTTGTTTTGCAGAAATGGGAAATAGAGTTTACTGTGTTGATAATGACTTGGAAAAAATAGCTAATTTAAAAAATAATATCTTACCTATTTATGAACCTAATTTGGCATCATTAGTTAAATCCAATCAAAAAAAGGGAGATTTAATTTTTACCACGGATTTAAAAGAGGCTTTAGACAATTCCAATATTATTTTCATAGCTGTTGGAACTCCTGAACATGAGGACGGTAGCGTTAATTTAGATTATGTTTATGATGTAGCTTCAGAAATAGCTGATGTTATTAGCCAGGATTCATTAATTGTCATTAAATCTACTGTTCCTGTCGGCACTGCTTTTAAGGTTAAGAAAGTAATAGAATCTAATTTAAATAAAGATATTAAAATTGATATAGCCAGCAATCCCGAATTTTTAAAGGAAGGGGTAGCTATTGCTGATTGTATGCATCCTGACCGTGTAATTATTGGTGCACAAAATGATGAAGTTTTTGAGACTTTAAAAGAGTTATACTCATCATTTATTGTTAATAGTGATAGATTTGTTTTGATGGATGTTAAAAGTGCTGAAATGAGCAAATATGTTGCCAATGCTCTGCTTGCTACTAAAATATCTTTCATGAATGAAATAGCCAATATATGTGAGAAAGTTGGTGCAAATGTTAAAAATGTTCGTTTAGGTATTGGCAGTGATAAAAGAATAGGTTATGATTTTATTTATGCCGGATGCGGTTATGGTGGAAGCTGTTTTCCTAAAGATGTAAAAGGGCTGATTAATACTGCCCTTGATAATGGTTATGAACCTAAGATTTTGGCTAATGTTGATGAGGTCAATGAAAATCAAAAGCTTGTTTTAGTAAACAAGATTGTTGATAGATTTGGTGAAGATTTATCAGGTCTAACTTTCGGTATTTGGGGACTTTCTTTTAAACCTCAAACTGATGATGTAAGGTGTGCACCTTCTTTAATAATAGCTTCTGAAATTATTAAAAGGGGCGGAAAAATAAGGGCATATGATCCAAAAGCTATTGATAATTTCAAACAGAGCTTAGATTCTGAAAATATTGCTTATAAAAACTCAAAATATGATGTTTTGGATGGTGCGGATGCTCTTGTTTTAATTACTGAGTGGAAAGAATTCAGAGCTCTTGATTTGGATGAGCTGTCTAAAAGATTAAATCAGAAGATTATTTTTGACGGCAGGAATATTTATTCACCTAAAATTAGAAAAGCAGGTTTTGAGCTATATCAGATCGGTTGCTGAAATAATTTTGAAAACTTTTATTAATAATTGTTGTCCATAACTAATAAGTAATACTGAGTATATAAATAAAATCTAAAAAAGTAATACTTTTCTATTTTTTTAAATTATTTTTTCATGAAAAGTAATTTTTCATTGGAGGTTAGTAATACTCAATATATAAATAAAACTAAAAAAAGTAATACTTCAGGTGAGAAAACATGTTAATAAAAATAATGGATATCCTTGCAGGACTTAAAATGACAATAGTTTCAGGTATTTTTCTTTTATGTGCTGTTATGTGTATGGTATCTGGAATTGAAAGTCCTATAGATCCGGCATGGGGAGCTGTAATAATTAGTGGAATCCCTTTATTTTATTTGGCTTTATATAGGTTAATATTTGAAAAATGGGTTTCATCAGCATTATTAATTACAATAGCTATGGTAGCTTCACTGGTTATTGGAGAAATATTTGCAGCTGCAGAAGTAGCATGGATAATGGCGCTGGGAGCACTTCTTGAAGACTGGACTGTTGAGCGAGCTAAAAAAGGTTTAAAAAACTTAATAGAACTTACTCCTCAAACAGGTAGATTAATTTGCAATGAAAATGGAAAAAAACAGGAAAAAATAATTTCAGTTGATGAAATTAAAATTGATGATGTTTTAAGAGTACTTCCTGGTGAAAAAATTCCAGTTGATGGGATAGTAATTGATGGAGACAGTTCTATTGACCAGTCTGTAATAACTGGTGAATCTCTGCCTGTTGATAAATCAGATGGTGATGAAGTTTTCTGTGGTACTTTAAATATGTATGGGGTACTTGATATTAAAACAACAAGTTTAAGTGAAAATTCATCACTTCAAAAATTAATTGATTTAGTAAAACAGGCTGATGAAAAACAGGCACCAACTCAAAGAATAGCTGATAAATGGGCAACATGGCTGGTTCCGGTTGCTTTAATAATAGCTGCTGCAGCATGGGTTGCTACAGGAAATATTGAAAGAGGAGTTACAGTTTTAGTAGTATTTTGTCCATGTGCTTTAATATTAGCTACACCAACTGCAGTTATGGCAGCTATTGGTCAGGCTACAAAACATGGAATACTAATTAAATCAGGTGAAGCTCTGGAAAATTTAGGAGAATTAAATACCATAACTTTTGACAAGACAGGAACATTAACTTATGGTGATTTAAAAGTATATGATATAATTCCAACAGGCGATTTTATTGAAAATGAAGTTTTAGCTATTGCTTCTGCTGTGGAAAATTTAAGTGAACATCCATTAGCTAAAGCTATTGCAGATAAAGCCAATGATGAAAATATTGCAGTTGAAAAAGTAAGTAATTTTAAAATGTATCCTGGCAGAGGAGTTTTTGGAATAAATTCAAAAGGAAAAATTTATGCAGGTAATTTAAATTACATTAAAGAAAACTTTGAAATTTCAGATAAGACTAACACTTATTTGGATAATTTAAACAGTGAAGGTAAAGCAATTATCATTGTAGGATTAAATAATCAGGTTATTGGAATAATTGCATTATCAGATGTTATTCGTGAAGAATCTCAGTCCGTGGTTGAAAATTTACATGAGTTAGGTGTTAAAACAGTTATTTTAACTGGGGATAATGTTAAAACAGCTAATTATTTTGCAAAACAGGTAGGAATTTCAGAAGTTTATGGAAATTTACTGCCTAATGAAAAGCTTCAGTGGGTTGAAAAATTTAAAAAATCAGAAAATAAAGTTTGTATGGTTGGGGATGGTGTTAATGATGCTCCTGCACTTAAGACAGCTAATGTAAGTGTAGCTATGGGATCAATTGGTAGTGATATAGCTATTGATGCAGCAGATATTGCACTTTTAGGTGATGATATAGAAAAAATACCATATCTTAAAAGGTTATCTAATTCTACATTATTTACAATTAAGTTTAATATAGCTTTATCAATGATGATTAATGCTATTGCTATTATCTGTTCTGTATTGGGGTTATTAAATCCAGTAACTGGAGCTATTGTTCACAATGCGGGATCATGTTTAGTTGTTTTAAATGCAGCATTATTATATGATAGAAACTTTGATAAAAATAGGATTCATAGTCACTATCATTATCATGATGACGGTAAACATGCACATTCTCATGAAAATGTAGAAATACTTGGTGAAATTCATACGTCTGAAGGTGTTAAACATATTCATTCTCACAGACATTCTTTAAAATTTAAATCGCATTGTTCAAAATTATGACTTTTTAATTTTTGTTTTTCACCTTTTATTTTTTTATTTAACTGTTATTTTAAAATTATTTCATTTTTAAATTATATTTTTTGAACAGCTTTTAATTTTAAATTTGTTATGATAAATCATTATATTTATAAACATTATTTGACAGATATAATATTAATTTTTATAATGATATTTAGGTGTTTTCATGTTAACATCAGTACAAAAAGAAATTTTACAAACATTAATTAATTTGTACCAGTCTGCTAACGGCGGATCTATTAAAGGTGAAGACATTGCTGAAATTATGAGTAGAAATCCGGGAACAATTCGTAATCAGATGCAATCTCTTAGAAGTTTAGGTTTGGTTAAAGGAGTACCAGGACCTCGTGGTGGTTATAAACCTACTGTAGAAGCTTATCACTCTTTAAACATTTCAGTCACTGATAAGGATTTTAATGTACCTATTTATAAAGATGGGGAAAAATTAAAAGATATTTCAGTTGCAAAAATTGAATTTACAAGTATTCCACAGCCTGGTGAATGTGAGGCAGCTATTAAAGTTTTAGGAAACATTAAGGATTTAAGTTTGGGAGATACCATTAGAATAGGCCCTACACCAGTTAACAATTTGGGAGTAATGGGTAAAATTGTAGGTAGAGATGATATGGACAATATTTTGCTTGTAGATACTACTACAATTAGAAGTATTCCTAAAAATACTGTTGGCGATATAGCCAGCCGTGATGTAGTATCTTTAAAAGTCAGTTCTACTTTAAAGGAAGCTGCAGAAGTTTTTGCGTTTAATGATATTAAAGGAGCTCCTGTAATGGATGATGGTAAAGCAGTAGGAGTATTTACTGTAACTGACCTTGTTAGAGCAATAGCTAATAATAAAGAGGATTTGCTTGTCGGAGATTTAATGACTACGAATATTGTAATCGTTAATGAAGACATGAGAATAGCTAATGCTATTGAAATAATGCTTAAAAAAGCAATCAGTAGGGTGCTTATTGCTGATAACGATAATAATTTACTTGGAATTGTTACAAGAACAGATTTAATTAATTCCATAACAAATTTAAGTCAATTCCCTATTATTACCCAATAATTATTTTTTACAAGTGATTTAATGAAAGTAAATCAGATAGACATTTCTAAAGATATGAAAGTAAGTGATTTGGTAGCTCAATTTGAAGCATCAGATGTTTTAGGTGCTGGCAGAGTTGCAAGGGCTACTAATATTCTGGCAAATATGATTAAAGATGAAGATACAAATGTATTTATGAGCCTTGGAGGTCCTTTAATTCCTGGTGGGATGAGAAATATTGTTTCTCAAATGATAAGGGAAGGTCATGTGGATTTAATCGTATCAAGCGGAGCTAATCTTACTCATGATTTACTTGAAGCATTTGGTGGAGCTCATTACAGGGATGAAGGAAAAGATGATGAGGAACTTAATGCTGAAGGAATTGGCAGAATAGCTGATATTAATGTAGGATCCAATGATTTTGAAGTTTTTGAAAAGGAAATAAATAGATTATTTGAAATAATATCTGCTAAAAAACCTGTAATATCTATTCAGGAATTAATTTATGAAATTGGAATGTTGATTGATGATGAAAATTCTTTTATAGCTACTGCAGCAAGAAATAATGTTCCAATTTTCGCTCCGGGTATTATTGATTGTATGATTGGTCTGCAGTTATGGATTTTTTCACAGGATCATGATTTTACAATAAGTGCAGCTGGAGACATGCCTTATTTGTCAGATATTGTATTTGGCAGCGAAAAGGTAGGTGGGATCTTACTTGGAGGAGGCCTTACAAAACATTATACTTTAGCTTCAAATATTTTAAACGGTGGTCTTGACTGTGCAGTTCAGATAACTATGGATAGGCCGGAAGCAGGTAGTTTAGGCGGAGCTCCATTAGAAGAAGCTAAATCATGGTCAAAAGCAAAATGCGGATCTAATTTAGCTACTGTTGTTGGAGATGTTACAATTATCTTCCCGTTAATCTATGCAGCGGCATTGGATAAAATCTGATTTATTTTTATGGTGATTTTAAGTGAGTTATATTATTTTGGCTGTTTTATTTTTCTTAAGTGGATTTTTCATGAAATTGTCCGATGATGCCTGTGATGTAGGTGATGACAAGTCATTAGCTATTGCACTGGGACTGTTATGTGCAATAACTTCAGCATTTGCAACAGTATCAAGTGCATCTGCAGCATACATATTTATCGGAATTTTAATTGGTAATTTGCTTGCCTTAAAAGTTGACGGAATTCATCATATTATAACTTTGGTATTGTTTGTATTGATTTCATTAGTTATGGGCATTCCGAAGTTAAGTGTGGTTATTTTATTAATATGTATATTTTCAGCACTTTTAGATGAAGTAGGACATGAATTAATAAGTAATTTAACTGAAAACAAATTTTTAAATTACTTTTTTGAATATAGGTGTGCAATGAAAGTAGCAATATTCTTACTGGCTGTTTGCGGTGTATTCAATATATTTTTCTTTGTATTGTTTATATTATTTGAGTTTGCATACCTAGTTGCAGGTTCAATATCTGAAAATGGTTTATTTAAAAAAAGTAGAATTTAAAAAGGATTTTTTAATCCTTTATTATTTTTTCACAGGCCAGTGCAGGATTATCTGATTCATAAATGCTTCTTCCAACAATAATGGCACTTGCAAATTCAAGAGTTTTTTTAGCATCTCCACCCTGTTTTCCGACACCTGGAGAAATAATGCAGGCATCATCACCTACAATGTTTCTTATTTCACTTAATCTGTCTAATCTTGTAGCCGGTGCAACATAATTGGTAATTCCCATATCAACTCCCATTTTAGCTATAGCTTCAGCATCTTTTTGTAAAAACATTTTAGCTCCAGGATGTGACATTTCAGTAAGTAAAAATATTTCTTTTTCGTGTTTATTTGCACTGTCTAGACAAGCCTGAACACTGTCTGAACCTACAAAACCGTGACAGATTATTGCATCTGCTCCTGCATCAAATGTTAAATCGCAGATTTTGGAATTGGTAGCGTCAATGTCTGCAACTTTATAATCGCAGATTATATTTGCACCAAATTCATCTTTTATAATTTTAATGATTTCTAATCCTTCAGCTAATGTCAATGGATATCCTATTTTTATTGTATTGATATAGGGGCTTACTTCTTTACATATTTCAATTGCTTTGTCTTTATTGGTTACATCAAGTGCTAATATTAAGTTATTTTTAATATTCATTTGGAATCGCCTTTAGTAATTTGTAGTTGGTTTATATTTATTGTCTTTTAACAGTTATATAAATTAGGAATTATTTTTTGGTGTACTTAATTTAGTAATACTTTTCATACTATCTTTGTCTAATTCGAATTTTATTTTTAATTTTATTATATTTTTTTTATTTTTTGCCTTGAATTTTTATAATTAGTTCATTATTCAAGTAAAATTTATATATGATAAACATAAAAATAATGTAATACCAATTTGATTTTTTGTTGGATTGGTTGAGAGAATGAGTATGTTTTTGGCTTATTTTGGAGGAATATAATTATGCATATTATGGAAGGTTTTTTACCTGCAGAGTGGTGTGCTGTTTGGTTTATTATATCAATACCAATAGTGCTCTACGGTGTATATCAGATAAAGAAGATTACAGAAACCACACCGGAATCTAAAGCTTTGATTGCTGTAAGTGGTGCATTTATGTTTATTTTATCTTCATTGAAATTACCATCTGTTACTGGAAGTTGTTCACATCCGACTGGTAACGGATTTGGCGCAGTATTATTTGGACCTGCAGTTACTGCAGTGTTAGCTTCAATTGTTTTAATTTTCCAAGCATTATTACTTGCTCATGGTGGAATTACAACTTTAGGAGCAAATATATTTTCAATGGGTATTGTAGGTCCTGTTGTCGCATGGATTGTATATAAAGCTTTAATAAAAGCAGATGTTCCATCTATTGTTGGAGTTTTCTTTGCAGCATTTTTAGGAGATTTATTAACTTATGTTGCTACATCATTCCAGTTAGCTCTTGCTTTCCCACTTCCTACTTTTGGAGCAGCTTTATACAAATTTTTAATAATATTTGCTGTTACTCAAATTCCTTTGGCAATTGGTGAAGGTATTTTGACTGTGATTATTTGGGATAGATTGAAAGCATATAAACCAAAATTGTTGAAAAAACTTGATGTATTAAGTGCTAAGGAAAACTAGGTGGTTATTATGAAAAAATCAACATCAATCATTTTATTAGCAGTTGTAATTATTTTGTTTATTGCACCGTTAGTAATATATAACGGCTATGGTGAAGACGAAGGATACTTTGGCGGAGCTGATGACCAAGCTGGAGAAGCTATTGAAGAAACAGGTTATGAACCATGGTTCTCATCTATATGGGAACCACCAAGCGGTGAAATTGAAAGTTTACTTTTCGCACTTCAAGCAGCTATCGGGGCATTGATAATCGGATATGCCTTTGGTTATTGGAGAGGCCAATCTAAAAAAGAGGAATAATATTTCCTCATTTTTTCATTTATTTTTTTCAGTGATTTTTTATGAAATTTGACATGGACTACATTGCTCATCATAACAAATTAACTTTAATGAATTCCTATTATAAGATAGCTATAGCTATGGGATTAATGATAATTACATTAATTTTGAATAATTTATATTTTGATGTTATTATCTTTGCTTTAATGTTAATTTTAATAGTGGCAGTAGCTGGAATTTCATTTAAATCATATTTGAAGTTCATTTCTATTCCAGCAGTATTTACAATAATAACTTGTGTATTTTTATTATTTTTCTTTGGAACTGGAAATATTGTTTGGGACAGTCATTTTTATGGAATTGCAATAAGACAAGATGCAGTTGATTTGGCAATTTATACTTTTTTTAGAATTTTTGCATGTTTTTCATGTTTGGGATTTTTAGGTTTAACTACCCCAATAGCAGAGGTTTTACATTCTTTGGAAGTTATAAAAGTACCTAAAATAGTAATAGAAATTGCATTGCTTATGTATAATACAATATTCATATTTTTAAATGAAATTGATATAATGAAAAAAGCACAGGAAACAAGATTAGGTTATAATGGATATAAAACTTCATTTAAATCTGTAGCAATGTTGGGGAGCAATATATTTTTAAGATCTATGGATAAAGCAGAATCACTGCAGCATTCTCTAGATTCTAGAGGATATGATGGTGAGATTCCAATGTACAAACCTCAAAATAGGAGTGATGATTAGTGTTAGAAGCAAGAAATATTAGTTATTCTTATGATGATGATTCACAAGCTCTGAAAAATGTGAGCCTAAAAATAAACGATGGAGAAATGGCGGCAATACTTGGTAAAAATGGAGCGGGAAAATCAACATTATTCTTGCATTTCAATGGAATTCACGAACCTGATGACGGTGAAATTTTAATTGACGGTGAAAAATTAAAGTATAACAAAAAAGCATTAATTAAATGCAGGCAGAAAGTAGGAATAGTTTTTCAAAATCCTGACAACCAGATATTTGCACCAAGTGTAGAGGAAGATGTGGCATTCGGACCTTTAAATTTGAAATTGCCAATGGATGAAGTTCAAAACAGGGTAGAAGAAGCTTTAAAAAGAGTTGGAATGGAAGGATTTGAGAAAAAAGCACCACATCATTTAAGTGGCGGACAGAAAAAAAGGGTAGCTATTGCAGGAATATTAGCTATGAGGCCGGAAATAATGATTTTGGATGAACCTACAGCAGGTTTGGATCCTCAGGGTGCGGTGAAAATCATGAATTTATTATCTGAACTTAATATGGAAGGAATTACAATTGTAATTTCAACTCATGATGTTGACTTGGTTTCCAAATATGTAAATAAAATATTTGTCATGGCTGACGGTGAAATCATAGATGAGGGAACACCTAAGGAAATATTTTCCAATGAAGATTTAATTGAAAAAGCTAATTTGAAGCTTCCGATAATATCTGAACTTTTTAAAGCATTGAATGATGAAAATCAGATAAATATTGAAAATAATGATTATCCTTTAACAATCAGTGAAGCCAAAGATAAAATTTTGGAACTGATGAAAAATTAATAAAAAGTTATATATTAAAAATAACAGATTTTAGCTTAAGGTGAAGTTATGAGGATTGGAATTTGTGATACAACTTTTGCTCGTTTTGATATGGGAGCTGCAGCTATTGATGAATTAAAGAATAATGCTACAGATTTAACTATTATTCGCCAAACAGTTCCTGGAGTTAAAGATTTGCCTGTTACAGCTAAAATTCTAATTGAAGAGGAAAATTGTGACATTGTAATGGCACTTGGAATGCCTGGGCCTATGGAAAAAGATAAAGTGTGTGCCCATGAAGCATCTACAGGTCTTATTAATGCACAGTTGATGACTAATAAACATATTTTAGAAGTATTTGTCCATGAAGATGAAGAGGACAATCCTGAAGATCTTAAGGTATTGGCTGAAAACAGAGCACGTGAACATGCAAAAAATCTTATTAAAATGATGTATCATCCAAAAGCTATGAGAAAAGAAGCTGGAACTGGAGTCCGTGAAGGAAAGCCTAATGTAGGTCCATTATAAAAAGTGTATTTAGATGACTGCTAAAAGTGAATTTAAAGTATCAATGGAAGATAGAAAACAAACTTATGTTATTATTCCCGCGTATAATGAAGAAACAAGAGTTAGGCCAGTAATTGAAGCAATAGCAGATATGGGGTTTAAAATAATTCTTGTTAATGACGGATCCAGTGATGGTACTTTGGATGTTTTAAAGGATGTTCAAATGAAATATCCTGAAAATATTTTTATTTATTCTCATGTTATTAATCGTGGCGTTGGATTAGCTATGCAGACTGGTTTTGAAGCTGTTTTAAAATATAATCCAAAATATATTGTAAATATTGATGCAGATGGACAGCATTCTGTTGATGATTTGGAACGGGTTCTTGAACCCTTGATTGCTGGCAGGGCTGAAGCAGTTATTGGTGTACGTTCTTTAAGTGACATGCCTAAATCTAAAAATTTCGGAAATTCTGTAATGAATATATTAACACATATTTTCTATGGAGTTAATGTTTCTGATTCCCAAACAGGATTTAGGGCATTAACCAGAAGTGCATTGGATAAAATATCAATCAATGCTCAGGGTTATTTAATTTCTTCAGAATTTATAAGGGAAATTAATGACAATAATATTCCTTTTGAAGAAGTGACAATTGAGACTATTTATACTCCTGAAACACAGGCAAAAGGAACTAACTACAAAGTTGGAATTAAAATATTGTTTACAATGATTAGACATAAATTATTCGATTAAAAAAGGTGATTTTAATGTTTTTTTATTCTTTCTTATTTCCTGTAATTGCAGTATTGGCTATTTTATGGTTTGCTGTACGTGTTAGAAAGGGAAAAAATACAATTAGCACATTAATACTTTGGATTATATTGTGGATTTTCTTAGTGTTATTTGCACTGGTTCCAGATATCAGTATGGTATTTGCTAATTTATTTGGAATAACAAGAGGGCTGGATTTTATTGTTATTGTGGTATTTGCTGTGATGGCTTATATTATAGTTAGATTATATTACAAGCTGGATAAATTAGAAAATGACATCAATAAAATGGTTAAAGAAATAGCATTATCTAATGAAATTTCCTTATCTGATGATGAGGATTAGACAACTTATTTTTTTATTTTAACTTTATTCAATTCTTTTTTTTCTAAAAAACATATTTTTAAATTAAATTTTAAAATCCATCATATATATTAGTAATAACACCATATTAATAATTGCAATGTTATATTTTAGAGGATGTACTGCAAGACAAAAAGAAACAGGTATTGCTGATGCTACAGAAAAGCTGTTGAAATTAGCTGATGTTGATTATCATGTATTGGATGATGAAAAATGTTGTGGTTCAGTCTTGCTTAGAACAGGTTTTGAAAAGGAAGCTAAAAAACAAATAGCTAAAAATACTGAAGTTTTTGGTGATGAAACAATATTGACTTCATGTGCGGGATGTTATAAAACTCTGCTTCAGGATTATGAAGGTTTGGATGTTATTCATATTTCAGAACTGTTGGCTATTCTGATTGATGAGGGCAGGCTGAAATTTGATAAAAAAGATTTGAACGTTACTTATCATGATTCATGTCATCTGGGAAGGCACTGTAAAGTATTTGATGAACCAAGGAAAGTTATCAAATCAGCAGCTAATTTGATTGAAATGAAAAATATTAAAGAAGACAGCCTATGCTGTGGAGCTGGGGGTGGAGTAAAATCAGCTTATCCTCAAATTGCATCGGAACTTGCAGATGCCAAAATCAGCCAGGCAAAAGATACAAAATGTAAGGCACTTATTACTGCATGTCCTTTTTGTAAACTTAATTTAAAAGGTCATGATTTGGAAGTTTTGGATTTAACTGAATTTTTAATTAAATATGGGGGAGAATAATGAAAGAAAGTGAACTTGAAACAATGAGAAAGTCATTTAAAACAGTTAAGGATAGGTCTTCTAAGATTAAAAATTCGTCTTCCATTAAAAGATTGGAAAAAAGAGTCAGGGAAATTGAAAAGGAGTCAATTGCCAATAAGGAGGAACTGATGGACATAGCTGTTGAATCATTCAGGAGAAATGGCATTGATGTGGAATATGCTAAAACTAAAGATGATGCATTAAATATTATTTATGATCTGTTGGATGAAAGCGATTCTAAAGTAATAGCTAAAGCAAAATCCAATACTTTAGGTGAAATTGAACTTAAAAGTAATTTAGCAGCTAAAGGATATGATGTTGTTGAAACTGATTTGGGAGATAGGATTTTACAACTGAAAAAAGAAGATAATAAACCTGTTCATCCAACTGGTCCGGCATCCCATTTAAATGTAGATGAGATAGCCAGTATTGTCAATGAATCAATGAAAACCAATGTCGGAAGGGTTCCACGTGAAATTATGGAAGTTGTCAGAGCAGATGTGTTAAAACGTCTTGAAAACTCAACTGTAGGTATAAGTGGAGCTAATGTTGTAGCGGCTGAAGAGGGGTCTATTGTTTTAGTTCATAATGAGGGTAATATTTCATTGGTTTCCCTAAAAGATTTGCATATTATTGTAGCTGGAATTGATAAATTTGTACCTGTTCTGGAAGATGCGATGTCTGTTGCAAAACTTGAAACAGTTTATGCAACTGGAAATTATGTAACTTCCTATATCAATGTAATTTCAGGACCTTCCAAAACAGCAGATATTGAGAAAAAACTTCTTAAAAATATGTATGGTGCAGAAAGGGTGGTTGTTATCTTACTGGACAATGGAAGAAGTGAAGCTAGGGAAGAATGTCTGTGGTGTATTGGCTGCGGAAACTGTATAGTCAACTGCCCTGTATATAATGCTGTTGGAAATGAATTTGGATTTAACAATTATTTGGGCGGTCGCGGAGTGGCTATGAGTAAATTCATTGAAAATGATGAAAAATGCTTTGAATCAGGATTATATAAATGTACTTTGTGTGGTTTATGCACTATTAATTGCCCGGTTTCTATTCCTACAAATGACATAATTGAAAAAATGAGAAAATCTTCACAGCTTCGTCCAAAAGCTCATGAAAAAATAAGTAAATCGGTTATAGAAAAAGATTCTCCTTACTAATCTTTTTCTTTTATAATATAAAGAGGTCTTTTTTTGCTTTCCAAATAAATTTTAGCTAAATATTCTCCAATTATTCCTGCTGCAAACAGTTGAATTCCACTTAAAAATAGGATAATTGAAATAGTTGAAGGCCAACCTTCTACAGGATCTCCAAATAAAAGGGTTTTTATAACAATGACTATAATGGATAGAAATGCAATAATTGAAAAGAAAATTCCTATAATTGTAGCTATGTGAAGAGGTGTTGTTGTAAAAGAAACAATTCCTTCAATGGAATATTTGAACAGTTCCCAAAATGACCAGCTGGTTTCTCCTTTTTGCCTTTCAATGTTTTCATATTCTAACCATTTTGTTTCAAATCCGACCCACTGGAAAATTCCTTTTGAAAAACGGTTATATTCTTTCAAATCAAGGATTGCATTTACAACTTCTCTTTTCATTAATCTGAAATCTCTTGCACCATCAACAAGCTCTATTTTAGTTATTTTATTAGCTATTTTATAGAATAATCTTGCAAAAAATGATCTGATTGGAGGTTCTCCTTTTCTTGTGACTCTACGTGTTCCTACAATATCATATTTAGAAATATATTTTAGCATTTCGGGAATTAATGATGGAGGGTCTTGTAAATCAGCATCCATTAATATGATGTAATCTCTGGTAGAATAGTCTAATCCGGCATATATTGCAGATTCTTTACCGAAGTTTCTTGAAAATGAGATGTATTTAACATTGTCATAGCTGTTTTTAAGTTTTTTGATAACTTCTAAAGTGTTGTCATTTGATCCATCATTTACAAAAATAACATTCCAGTTTATGTTTTTCAGATTATTTGAAACTTCCTTGTAGAATATCGGAAGCATTTCCTCTTCATTATAACATGGAACAACTATATCTAATGTTTTCATATTAATTATTTTTTTAATATTTGTATTTAAATAATTTATTATCATTTTTTGATTTTTTTTGGATGTTAAATAATAAATATTTATAAGTAAGGTTATACAATATTTAATTATTATATTTAAAATGTAAAAACGGAGGAAATACATGCTTCTATTAATAAGTCCTATAAATCATGAAGAAGCTCTTGAATCTATTAAAGGTGGAGCAGATATTGTCGATGTAAAAAATCCTAAAGAAGGATCTTTAGGTGCTAATTTCCCTTGGGTTATTAGGGATATTAGGGAGATAACCCCTGAAGATAAATTGGTTAGTGCAACTTTAGGTGATGTGCCTTATAAACCAGGTACTGTTTCTCTTGCGGCAATGGGAGCTCATGTTTCTGGAGCAGATTATATTAAAGTAGGATTATATGGAACAAAAGATTATGATGAAGCAGTTGAAGTTATGGAAAATGTGGCTAAAACAATTAAAGATGTTGATAATGATACTATTGTTGTAGCTGCAGGTTATGCAGATGCACACCGTGTTGGTGCAGTTGACCCTATGGAAATTCCAAAAGTAGCTAAAGATGCTGGATGCGACTTGGCTATGCTTGATACTGCTGTTAAAGATGGTCATACATTATTTGATTATTTAAGTATTGAAGATTTAGAAAAATTTGTTAATGAAGCTCATAGTTATGGTTTGAAAACAGCTCTTGCAGGTTCAGTTAAAAAAGAACAATTAAAACCTTTAAACGATATTGGATGTGATGTTGTAGGTATTAGAGGAGCTGCTTGCGTAGGTGGTGATCGTAACACTGGTAAAATACATCACACCGCTGTAGCTGAGCTTAAAGAATTATGTGATTCATTTTAGATAGGTGTGGTTTTTTAAATGTTTTCAAAAAAAGTTCAAGAAGCAAAAGTAGCTTATACTTTTGATGATTTTTTATTAACTCCTAATGCAAGTTATGTGGAACCAAAAGACATTGATACTAAAATTAAATTAGGAAAAGATATTAAATTGAATATACCAATTTTAAGTGCTGCTATGGATACTGTTACTGAATCAGATTTGGCAATAGCTATGGCACAAGAAGGTGGTGTTGGAGTAATTCACAGAAATATTACTCAGGAAAAACAAGTGGAAGAAGTTAAAAAAGTTAAATCAGCTGAAGATTTAACAATACGTGATGTTATAACAATTACCCCTGATTCTACAATTGCCGATGTTCAGGCAAAAATGAATGATGAGTTAATCAGTGGTCTTCCGGTTGTAGACAATGATGAAATTATTGGTATCATTTCTAAAAGAGATATTAGGCCTGTGTTGAAAAAAGGTGTTGACAAAACTGTAAAAGACATTATGACATCTGATGTTGTAACTGTTGAAGAGCCAATCACTGCAGAAGAAGCTTTAAACATTGCTTATGAAAATAAAGTTGAAAGACTTCCTGTACTTCGTGACGGCAAATTGGTTGGAATCATCACTATTAAAGATATTTTAAACCAAGCTCAATATCCTAATGCTGCTCGTGATAAAGACGGTAATTATTTAGTGGCTGCTGCATCAGGGCCTTTTGATTTAGACAGAGCAATGGCTTTAGACCAAGCTGGTGCGGATATTATTTCTATTGACTGTGCTCATGCTCATAATATGAATGTGGTTAAGTTCACTGAAACCATTAAGGACAATATTGATGCTGATTTGTGTGTAGGTAATATAGCTACTGCAGAAGCTGCTGAAGATTTGGCATCTATGGGTGTAGATGGCCTTAAAGTAGGTATAGGTCCAGGTTCAATGTGTACTACCCGTATTGTGGCTGGTGTTGGTGTACCACAACTTACAGCTATTTCAGAAGTTGCTGATGTAGCTAAGGAATACGGTATTCCAGTAATAGCTGACGGTGGAATCAGATACTCCGGAGATATTGCAAAAGCTATCGGTGCCGGTGCAGATGCAGTAATGCTGGGTAATTTACTTGCAGCATCTTACGAAGCTCCTGGTGAAATTGTTGTTATGAATGGAAAACAATACAAAAAATACCGTGGAATGGGTTCCATGGGAGCAATGACCAGTGAGTACGACGGAGGAGCAGACAGATACTTCCAAGGATCTAAAAGTAAGATGAATCATACAAAATATGTTCCTGAAGGAATTGAAGGTGCTGTACCTTACAGAGGAACTGTTAATGAGATTTTATTCCAACTTGTTGGAGGTTTAAAATCTTCTATGGGTTACTGTGGTGCTAAAGATATTGCAGCTATGCAAGAAAAAGCAAGATTTGTTAGAATCACAAGTAGTGGTATAAAAGAATCCCACCCTCATGATTTATTAATTACTAATGAAAGTCCTAATTATCCAACTCTTGACTAATTAGGATTTCCTGATTCACAAAAATGATTGGATTTTTTCTCATTTTTGTGTTATAATCCTTTTTTAAGTTAAAATACCATTAACTTTAAATATTAGTATCTATAATATTATTATATTAGATAATTTTAAGATTATTTTATAATCTGTGTAAATAATTTTAAATATTTACATTATTACATATTTATTTTGATGTGGAGAGAATTTAAATGGCAAGAACAAAAAAAGTGGGTATTACAGGTAGGTTCGGTGCAAGATACGGAAGAAAAGCAAAAAGATCTGTAAAAATGATCGAAGAAAACATGAAAAAAAATCATGTTTGTCCTAGATGTGATAGACCTTATGTAAAAAGACAAGCTGCTGGAATTTGGAAATGTAGAAAATGTGGTGCAGTATTTACCGGAGGAGCATACGTACCAGAAACTCCTATGGCAAAATCTGCAGCACGTAACATAAGAAATGTTAACGTGGAGGAATAATCCTTGTATAGATGTCCACATTGTGGAACTGAAGTAGATCACAAAAGCTACATGGAAAATAAATGTCCTAAATGTAGATATAGGATTTTATTTAAAAATGTTCCAGAAGTAACAAGAATTATAAAAGCAAGATAATCATTTTTGCTTTTATCTACATATTTTTTAAAACTATTTTTTATGATTTAAATGTTAATTTCAACTTCTAGAAAACCTTCTCAAAAAACAAGAAAGTTTTGTAAAAATCTCGCTCATGCAACTGGTTCCACTAGTGTAAACAGGGGAAAAAGTAATATGCGTGAGTTACTTTTAAAAGCTCTGGAATTAGATGAGCATAATTTAGCTATTGTTAATGAGATTAAGGGTAATCCTAGCAGAGTAACTTTTTATTCAAATAAAGGGGAAATTTTACTTATAATATTAATTGGAGTTACTACTTCTAATGAAAGATGTCATATTTTACCTAAAAATTTGAAAATAGTTTCTAAAGTTGAAAAGCTCAATGTTTTAAGTGAAATTTTAGGTTTTGAATTGGTAGATAAAGCTAGTGAAAATTATATTCTTATTTCTAAAGAGGATGATTTAATAGCTAAAATTAATTTTGTAAATAAATTCGGAGATAAAACCGATTTGCAGATTAATGTTAAAAAGATTTTAGATGGGGAATTATGAACGTAGACAGTCCTCTTGAATCTATTAAAAGTGATATAGCTATTGAATTTGAAAATCAAAAGCAGGCTAAAATAATTTATGAATCCATTATTTTAGAATTTGAAACTGCTCCTGATTATAGGTCATCTATGAGTTTAACTTTAGATGAATCTAGAATTCTAATTAGAATTGATGCAGAAGATTCTACTTCTTTTAGAGCTTCTGTTAACTCTGCAATTAAATGGATTAAGTTGTCTTTAGAGATTAATAATTTAACTATTTAATACAATATTTTTAAATATTATAAAAAACAACTTTTAGTTATTAAAATAAAATAGGTGGTAAAATGGAAATCCCAGAAAATATACAACATCAATTAAATCAATTCCAACAATTACAACAACAAGCTCAAGCTGTAACCATGCAGATTCAAAATGTTGAAGTTCAAATTCAAGAAAGTGAAACTGCTCTTGAAGAACTTAACAAAACTGATGAAAATGCTGAAGTTTTTAAACAAGCTGGAAACTTACTTATTAAAGTTGATTATGCACAAGCAGTTGAAGATATGAATGAAAAATTAGAAACTCTCAAGTTAAGAAAACAAACCATGGCTCGTCAAGAAGAAAGAGTTATGAAAAAACTTGAAGAAATGCAAACTAATATCCAAGCTGCTATGCAAGGGTTACAAGGAGAATAATTCTCCTATAAAATTCTTTTTTTATAGATTTTCATGTCTAAACTTAAAAAATTATCATCTGCTGATTTAGCTACTATTTCTGATGATTTTGGTGAAATTTTAGAAATTGAAGTTTCAAAAGCTATTTCTACTAAAGAACTGGATGATTTGGATTTGGATATTATCGTCAGCTATGAAAATAATCAGCTTGATGTTGATGTAGATGTTGGAGTTACCTTTGACAAACTTTCAGAGATTACCCAGGATCAGGTAGCCGGTGCTATTGATGAAGCTTATTTAAAATTTGATTCATATATTGATGAGAATTATAGACAATAATTTTATTTTTTTAATTTTAGTTAATACTTTTTTTATTTTATATATTAATATAGTAATACTTTTTTATAAAAAAATATTTATACTGTGGGGTTTAATGTATAATATACAGTTTGAAGTGATGTTTTGTATTATTCATTAAGTCATCCTATTTAAGATACATAATGTATTTGTTTTTCAGTTCTCCTCTTTCATACATTGCTTCAAGCTAATTTTTATTGATATTTTGCTTGGATGTTTTTAAGGGGTGTTGTGTATTGGGAAACATCTTTAATTTTAATTTTCAAGCTTAATTTAGCATATTTTGAAATTTTAGCAGGTTAAAAATTACATATATTCAAATTTTTATTAATTTTTATATTTTTGTTTAATTTCAAAATTAAATATTTTAATTCTATTTAATATTTGATCTATTTTATTGTATAATTTAATTATCAAATATACTTTAATTTTTATAAAATAAAGTAAAGTTTATATACTACGAAGTTAAATCTATGTGTAAGGTTCATAACATATTTTTTGTTAAACCCTTATAATTGATCATTATTTTTTTTATTTAGGAATTAGGTGCCCTTACCTAATTTCACCTCCTTATATTTAGCAACTTTTTTTCAAAAATATTAATAGTCAGACATTATCAAATAATTAATCATGATTAAAAAAGTTCCAGTTTTAGATTTAAAAGATAATATTGCAGTTAGTGGAAAATCTGGATTAAGGGACACATATACTCCATTACAAACAGTTTTCGCACCATCAGCTAATCCTGTTGATATAGCTAATGGATTATCAATTAATGGGGCAGATGAGTTATATATTGCTGATTTGGATTTAATTGAAGGTAATGGCCATAATATTCATGATGTTAAAATGGTAAACTCAATTTTGCCGGTTATGCTGGATGCAGGTGTTAAGGATTTTGAATCATTTACTTTCTTTTTAGAATATGCATATAAGATAATTGTCCCAACAGAAACCATAAAAAGCATTGGTGAGATTAAAAAGATTTTTGAAAAATATCCTAAAGAAAGGATTGTTGTAAGTGTAGATGTTAAGGACAATGAATTATATTCAAAGAATTTAGATATTTCATTAGCTGAATTTAAAGAAATTTTGGAAGAATTGGGTCCTGATGAAATAATTCTTTTAGACATTACAGGTGTCGGAACACAAAAAGGTTATAATCAGGAATTACTGGATGATTTTAAAGATTTAAAAGATAAACTGATTATAGCTGGAGGTTTAAATAACAAATCAGTTAGTGAACTTGAAGATATGGGTATAAAAAAGGTTTTAGTAGGAACAGCTTTGCATTCTGGTGAGATGAAATTACTTGATTAGTTACACTATGGTGATGATATGTTTAATAAAAATACTATAATTATTGTATTGGCTATTATTTGTTTGGCTGTTATAATTGGGGGAACAATACTTGTCTTTGGAAATGCTCATGAAGCATACAACGGCACAACAATTAATAATACTAACAATACTTCAGTATCTGTAGATAATGTAACTTCACAATCCTCTTCATCTGGGTCTGCAGATGATGGTTATAAAAGACCTACAAGAACTTATGGTGGTGAAGAACACTTAACTGCTCATGAGTCTGATGTTTTAGATGACGGGTGGGATCCAAAACAGCACGAAGTTTCCCGTAGTGATATAGGAAACGGATATCATAGAATCAATTATGATGACGGGTACTTTAGAGTCTGTGATGACCACGGTTATGTTGTAAGTTATGGTTATTGATAATTCATAACCATCTTTTTTTTAAAAATTATAAAAATAGTAAAGTGTTATTTTATAATAACAAAAATCTTAAGATTATATACGGTAATACAGCTGCTAAGACAAACAATATTGTTCCTACAACAAATTTGTATTTATTTTCATCTAATGTTCCAGCTATTATTAGTAAAACTCCGAAAAATCCGAATATTACCGGTAAAATATGTGAAAATAAAGTAATTCCTGTAAAAGCCATTTTTTATCACTATTATACATATTGTTTATTTAATTATATAAAGATATTTGTGGTGTTATCATAACATTTTTTAATTTAATCAAACTTATTATATTATATGAAAATAGAACACAATCATGAACATCATGAAAAAGCTACTGGTAACCTCCTTTTTGTTTTCATTTTAAATATTACTTTTAATGTTATAGTTATTCTTGGAGGATTAATTACAAACAGTGTAGCTATTCTTGCTGATTGTTTACATGATTTGTCAGATACTATATCTATTGGTTTAGCTGGGGTGCTGGAGCATGTATCTCAGAAAAATCCAAATGAAAATTATACTTATGGTTATCAAAGGTTTTCTATTTTAGGAGCAGTCATAACTTCAATTTTTGTGATTATTGTTTCTGTTGTTGTAGTTTATGAATCAATTTCACGTTTATTATGTCCTGTAGCACCGGAAGCAGGATGGATGCTTTTAGTAGCTATTGTTGGAATTATATTTAAGGGAGTTTCTGTTTTTAAACTTCATAAAGGAGAAACTATTAATGAAAAAGTTATTTTATTCCATCTTTTGGGAGATGTATTTGGATGGATAGCTATTTTGGTTATTAGTGTAATCTTAATGTTTTGGAATGTATCATTTTTAGATCCGTTGCTTTCATTAATAATCAGCTTATGGTTATTATATAATATGGGTAAGGCATTACATGAGTCTGTCTGTGTTTTACTTCAAAAATCACCTAAAAATGTTGATGTTGATGAAATCAAATCCCAAATAGAAGGTTTAAATCATATTAATAATGTTTTAGATATTCATTTATGGTCTTTAGATGGTATTGATTCTATTTTAACTTTAAAAATAAATATTGATGATGTTAATAATGGTGATGAAGTTAAAAAAGAGATTTATACTATTGCTTCTAAATATCATATAGTAGACACGACAGTAGACATATTATCACATACTTATCAAATGCACTCTACATCAAACAATATAAAAAGAGAAAAATAGATTTGATAAATATGAGAACCAATGAAGAAATCCTAAATGAGATCCATTCTGTTAAAAATCATAAAAAAACAACACAGCACATTTACAAACATTCAATAAATAAATATTGTGAATTGAATAAGTTATCATTAGCCGAATTAATCGAAGAAGCAGAAAAAGAAGAAGAACAGGGTATACGATGGAAACATCGTACATTAAAAAGAAGATTATTAAATTTTCGCAAGTATTTGATGGATAATTATTATTATAACACTGTATCAAATACTTTCACACCAGTTCTTGTTGTATATAAATATTTTGAAATTGAAATACATGATCTGCCACGAATTGATAAAAAAAGTTATAATAATCCCAAACCTATCAGTTTTAAAGATTTGCCTGATAAAGAAATTATTCGTGAAGCAGTTAATATATGTACTTCTACCATGAAGGCTATTATATTATTCATGAGTAGTTCAGGTTGTGCCAGAAGAGAAACATTAAATTTAACTGTAATGGACTATATGAACGCAACTAAAGAATACCATAATACAGACAATATTATGGAAATGATAGATGTGTTAAATAATATTGATAATGTTGTCCCTACTTTTAATATTTTAAGGCAAAAAACACAGAAATATTATATTACCTATTGCAGTCCAGAAGCAGTCACAGCTATAAATCATCACTTACTATCAAGACAAAATTTAACACCAAAATCCCGACTATTCAAAATACATGAAGACTACCTAAACCAACAATTCATTAAAATAAACAATGAATTAGGATTAGGAAAAGCAGGAAACTACAACAGATTCCGCAGCCACATGCTCAGAAAATTCCACGCCTCAACACTATATAATGATGGTATGAGTCTGGACAAAGTAAATGACCTGCAAGGCAAATCAAAAAACAGTACTGATGAAGTATATTTCATGACCAATCCTGCTGATTTAAAACAGGAATATATTCAACATTTACCAGCATTATCAATTAGTAAAGAAGTTGAAAAGATCACTGTTAAATCTCCAGAATTTTTAAAATTAGAAAATACAATTGTTGAAAAAGATGAAAAAATCAAAGATTATGAAAAATTAATCTATGATATTGATGAAAGATTACGAAATATTGAGAAAAAAGAAGAAAATTTCAAAGAAAATGACTTTGAAGATTTATTAATTTAAAAATTTTTTGACAAGGTTTATATGTTTAATAAAAGATATTTATTAAATAACTATTTTGGAGGAAGTTAAATGAAAAAGGATGCAAGAAGCTTAAGAGTGCTTCAAGAGGGGATTTCCCTTAAAGAAGTTTTTAATGTTGATTTTTTAAAAAAACTTGAAGAAAACTTTGAAAATCTTGAAGTTATACCTATAAATGCAGCTTTTGTTTTAAAAGATGGGGAAATAAATAAGGATATTCTTACTTTATCTTATAGGAATGATGAAGAAATAAAAAGTAATACAGTTCTTATTGATGTTCAAAATAATCCTGAAACATTGGATATTATTAGAAAAACTTTAGAATAAACATTTATAGGTGGTGTCTATGGTGTATTCAGTTGATAAAAATTATGGATATAATAAACCTTCTAATATTGTAGGGGATTTTTTTAAAAATAAGTTTTTTAAAAAATCATCCACAGAGTCTTTTGAAAGTAAAATCACTGAATTTTATGATGAACTTATAAAAATTTCTGACAATTTAGGATTAGGAAAAAATATATCTATTGATACAGTGTATGATGGATCATATCCTGAAAAAGTATTTACAATTAATGTTCCATTTCATATTGATAGGAAAGAAAAATATTCTCTGTTAGACCAAATTATTAATGATATGGTTATCTTTTCAAAGGAAAATAATATGTTTGATTTCTATAAAGATACCTATATTTTAATTAAATAATTTATTGGGGGTTTTATACATTAATATTGAAAAATACCCTCAATATGAATTATATAAATTCACTAAGCAGTTATATGAAAATAAAGAAGAATTAATCCCTGAAAATTGCGATAATCGTTGTGTGTTTAGTACTATTATCAATAGGTGCTATTACAGTGCTTATTTATATGTTAGTTTGTGGCTTCAGGAAGTTTATAAATTTAAACCATTGTCTAAAGAAGACTTTGGTGAAAATGAGTTTATTACAGAACATAGGCAAGTTCAATATGAACTTCTTGAGGTCAATCAGTATTCTGTTAGGAATAAACTATATGATTTATTTAATTTAAGAAAAAAAGCAGATTATGATCCTTTTTATAATATCTCTGAAGGTGAATTGGATGATGCTATGTACCTTATGGAACAAATTTTTAAAACTTTAAAAATTTGAGGTTTTATGGATTTATTTTTAATATTAAAAAAAAAGAATGGTTTTAGATGAAGTGGTAGTATTCTAAGAATACTTCGTCTTCATCATTGAATCTTATAAATGCTCCTTGTTTGTCTTTAAATACTATTGTTGCGTTTTGTTTTTCGTTTCCCCATGTTTTGCCTGTATTGTTGTTTTTCAGGTCTGTGAATGTTATGGGGGTGTTGTTTATTGTGAATATTGGTTGTTCTTTTATGAACTCGTAGTTTTCGTTTACTGTTCGGGGTATTAGTTGTTCTAGTGTTTCGTTTAGTGATTTGCAGTTGTTTTGTATTTTTATTAATTGTATTTTTTCAGCTATTTCTTTTTTTATTCTTATGCTAGTGTAGTCAGTCATTTTTTATCATCTTCCTTTTTTAGGTTTTATAATATAAAAAAAATATGGAGGGGTTAGATTAATGTTTCGTAGATGAAACTTATTAAAATAACCAACCATATTATTAAACTTATCCATGTATATTTTTGGTTTCTATTAATGTAGATTAGTATTGCTAATATGATTAATAGTATTATGATTATTGTACTTATTATTGTCATTTTGTTTTTCACCTCCTTTTTAAGAAAAATTTATATAAGAAGCAATAAAAAATATAATAATTGTAAGAGGGGTTAACCTCTCACTTGTGTTTTTGTCTTTTGAGTATTTCTAGGATTATACTCAAAGACAATATTATGATTTTTATTGCCTCTGATTCTGACAACTTTTCACCTCCATGTATTTCTATTATTATATTGTACTGCATAGTATATAAAGGTTTCTATTTTTTTAATTAAAAATATCAATACATTTTAATAACAAAAAAAGATAAAAAATATTCATTATAAAAATGAACAATAACCTAACAGTTCACAAAACTAATTAAACACCAAAATTTCAAACACATTGTGTTTCATTTTTTCATACTGAATAATGTTTAGTGTTTCATTATTTTCATTGAATATACTGTATTTTTAAGGTTTATTTTTTGAATATAAACATTTATATTAATTTATAACATAAATATAAAAACAAGAACCATAATTGAAGAATCCAACAAAAAATAATATGTGGGGCGATTTATAATATGGATGATAGTGTTTATATTACTCAAATGGAATCAGCTTATAAAATAATTGAAGATACAAATAAACAACTTGATGATAAAGCAATGAAAATGATTACTTTAATTAGTGCAATGCTTGCATTACAAGTTAACTTTTTCCTACCATCAATAAATAACATGGTAAAATGGGTATTATGTTTATTTATATTGGCATGTTATTTTGGATCATTAATATGTTTCATCAAACCAACAATCCTAAAAAAATTTAAATATTATCCAAATATGGAATTTATTAAAAAATGTTATGAATATAATTATTCCGAGGAGGAATATGTTTCAGAATCATTAGGAGCTTATGAAAACACTATTAACCATAATTTAAGTTTATTGAATAGTAAAAGTAAGGATTTACAATATGGTTTTTATTGTTTTATTGGGAGTATAATATTAAGTATTTTAATATTAGTAACTTACATAGTATAATATAAATTATGGTTACTAAGAAAAAGAAATCTGAAAAGAAGTCTAAGAAAAGAGAATGGGCGAAAGTAAATAATAAGAATTATATAATGAAATCATTTACTAAAGAGTAAGAATTATTATTACTTATAAAAAAAATAAGGTTGCGAGTTGATAATAAATGAAGAAAAAAATAATAATATCTATTTTAATAATAGGATTAATAGTAGTTGCTGGAGCATTATCAGTTTCTGCATCAAATCCAACAGACATATTAAAATCAGATAATGTAAACGGGATTGAAGTAAAAGATGGTAAATTGTACAGTACTAATAAAGCACACACTGAAATTGGTACTGTGAAAATGATTAATAGTGTTGATGAAGGTGAAAAAGAAATTTATGGTTATGATCCAGAAGCAATTGAAAAATATGTTTCTGATGATCCATTGGTGAAAGAGTATATTGTTGAAGATGGTACTGATTCTTCTCATTCTGGTATTTATTGGATGTTTGGTAAGGATGGTAAGATTTTCTTGGCTTTTAATCCTACTGATGCTATGAAAGAGCCTAATATGTTGAAGAGGATGACTGAGTTTTGTAAATGTCAAAAATGGTTATGATTTTAAATTTATTGTGTCATGTGGATGTTAAAACAATGGGATTTTTAGATAAGGCTTTAAATAAAGCAAAAGAGTTAGATGAAAAGCAAAGAGAATACTTTGAAAAAGAAAAAGAAAAAAACGAAATCAAAAAACAAGAGAAAGAAAGAATAAAAGATGGTGAAGACATTATCAAAAGGATAATGGGAAGCAACATGATGAGAAATGTTCAATTTAATAACCAAATCATCAATCAAGGAGTCTCAACCTTTAAAATTAATTCTGTCTGGGGTAAAGTAAATAAACAAATAAAAAAAGAATTGCATGAAGGAACAGTTGAATTAAGAGACATTCCAGAAAGAATTAATCAAATACTAGCACAATATGCTAATCCTGAAAAAATAGAAAAGAAAAACAAAAAAATACAAAGGGAACTAGTAAAAGCAGGTGTTGAAGACAGGGATTTCTCATGTGTGTTATATGAAGAACGGAGAAGTGGATTTAACAATAAAAAAGAAAATCTTGTTAAAGGATTTTGTTATGTTAATGAAGATAAACTTGTAATAAAAAAATTGAGCTTTTTTAAAAGTAGGGATTTAGGGGATAAAGTAATACCATATGGTAATATTAATGCAATAGATTATGATAAACAAGTTGTAGGTAGGACTTCTGGTATTGTAATTAGTGTTTCTGGTTTTAAACCAATTGTGCTTCAAGGTGCAACTGATGAAAATTTCCAATTATTAAATGATGCATGGTTAAATTTTAATAAAAAATCAAATGAATCTGTACAAAAAATAGTTGAAACAAATACTTTAACTAATGCTGATGAATTGTTAAAATATGCAGAATTATATGAGAAAGGTTTATTGACAGATGAAGAGTTTGCAGCAATGAAAAAGAAGATTATAGAAAAATAAGTAAATGTAATTCCTAGTTGATGAGGGGGTCTGTGATGCGGCAACATCTCGCCTCTCAAAAACTAGAGGCTACAAAAAAAAATAGTACACTAGATGAGTGATATAATTTTAGTAACCAATTACTATTTTTATAGAGATTACTATTTAATATTTACTAAACTTAATAATGTTATTAATAAATTAAATAGGGGATTTTAGAAGATTATTCTAATTTCTTTAATGAAATAGACTTTGTCTCTACATCAAATTCCCATATTATTGTGTCTCCTTTGTCAATTCCATAAACATCAGTTATAGTTTTTGGAATAGATATAAGTTTACTTCCTCCATGTTTTTGGACTTTACTAGTAAATGTCACTTTCATAACCTCCTTTATGGTAATTATTATTATTTATAATATTATATATATGGTTATTAATATTTATATTTAAGTGGGTATAAACCAAACAAAAATACAAACATTTATAAATATCAAAGTTCAAGTATTAATTAACAAGTTAGAATTTGGAGCGGCAACTCTGAATGATAATTTGAAAAAATCTAGATGAGTGATAAAAATGGATAAGATTGAAGTTTTTGGAAGATTAACTTCCAAAGAAGAAATCGAACATGTATTTTTAAAAGCAAAAAAAATTCAGGCTCAAAACAGAGTCTATGAAGAAGAACTCCAAAAATTCAGGAGTGTGGGCGTATGAGTTGCAAATACAACAACTCAATGTATACGATTACTCCACCTGAAGATGAGGTCGAGTTCGATTATCTTGAACAGATATTATTGTCTGAGGATTATGAAACCCAGGAAGAAATAGACCATAGGTTAGCTGATGAATATAAGCAATTTCAAATCTATGAATTGTCTGATGAGCAAATGTTGGAGTTTGCTCGTGCAGGTGAACTAGCTTACGGGGGTAAATGAATGTTCACTCCAGACTTCTGGAAAAATGAAAACAAGATTGGTAATGCATTATACAGGATCAACCAGTCCCCTTACAAGGATTACTGTGAAATAGATGAACTGTTCGTATTCCTTGTACAGGAATATCCTGAACAAAGAGAATTGTTCGAAACATTATACTCAGAGTATGCTGAGTATGTTGAAGAACAAACCAGGTTAAGGGAATTGAAAGATTTCCTTAATACTCCTGGTATGAAAAAAGAAGTTAAGTATAAAGTGTTGGAGGCTCAATTATGAGTCTCTTCAACAATAAACCTACTCCAGCTAGACTTCATAAAAAAGTGTCCTGGAGAGAAAAATATGAAGTTGAAATAATCTTTGCAAAAGGAATAATTTTAATAATTTTATTATTCATTTTTGCATTCTGTATTGTGGGACAGATGGATCCCTACACTAATGGGTGTTTAGTATGATTACTTATGATCAGCAAAACAAGTTTTACAATCATGCCCTAAAAATTGTTGAAAAAATGGGCGGGGATATTTCTGCCCATGGAAGATGGCAGGGAGGAGTTTTCTTATCTGTAAGTGTGAATCATGACAGTACTTATGAGAAAATAAGGAGTATTATGGATAAGTTACATGGACTGTATGGTGGAGAAATCCAGTATTACAAATACTGGAAATCTGAAGGTTTCATTCCACAATCTCAAGCATCATTGGAAAATATTGATGAAAACAAAGTACTTGAAATTATTAAGGAGGACTAAAAATGGTATCTCACCAAAAAATACATCAAAAAATAGCAAGGATTCAGAAAAATTTAATGGCTATGAAGTTGCCTAAAAGTGGTGAAAACAAATTTGCTAACTTTAAATACTATGAGCTGGAAGATATACTTCCAGCTATTTTTAAGGAGTGTTATAATCAAGAATTGTTTTTGGAGTTTTCTTTTTCATTAGAAGAAGCTCAATTGAAAGTCCGTAATTGGAATGAACCTGGAGAATCAGTTATCACCAGCGTTCCCATGCCTGAGATTGTGCCTTTAAATAGAGGTATGAATATCATGCAATCTGAAGGCAGTTACATTACTTATTTGAAGAGGTATTTATTAACTAACTTGTTTTTAATCATGGAGAAGGATGTGGTTGATGCAATACCTCAAAATAATAATGTGTCTGAGAGTGTTGTTGCAAGTGACCCTGTTCAGAAAGTTAGGGAGTATATTCATAGTAAAGATTCTACTTTAGAGATTACTCCTTTGAGGATTAATCAGAATCGTCAAAAAATGGTTAACACTGGAATGTTAACCAAAGAGGAATCTAAAATAGTTTTTGAATGGTTTAAAAAAAAGGAGAGGGAGGCTAAACAATAACCTCCAATAATCCTGTTTGTGTGGAATTAGTTTTCGCACAATTTAAAGCATCAGGCAGTACTGGATCCAATATTGTTAATTGGGATAATGTAGATGGTTGGTGGTGTAGCTGTGAAGACTTTCACTACCGTAAACATGAGTGTAAACATATAAGAAAATGTAAAAAGATTTTGAGGTGATTATTTTATGAAGAGTGTTGATTTTCCTGAAACTGTTTCTGCTAAGGTTACTAGTCGTTGCAAGAAGCTTTTGGAGAAGCATAATATTTCTGTTCGTTCTGCTGTGGAAGTGGGGTTAAATACGTTGCTTTCATCAAAAGGGAGATTGGAGTTTGAGATTAGGGAGTTGGATAAGGAAATTCGTGAGGTGAAGCTTGATTTGATTGCTTTGGAGATGGAGCGTGATCAACTTTTGGGTAAACTTGAAGGTTTACATTCTAGCGAGGAACCTGTAGAAATCCACATGTGTAAACAAGTGTACAAATGTAAACAAATGTAAACAGCAACAGAATCAATTTGAAAATGTAAACTTTAAAGTTTACATATAATTTTTTTTAAATGGAGTGCAAACATTATGAAAAAATCAGTAACATTAACAATTGATTCCATGATATGGGAACAAGCAAAAGAAAAATTACCTCAAAGCAGAAGCGAATTTGTCGAAGAACAGTTGAGAAAAGCAATAGGATTGTCTGATGATAAAGAAACAGAACTAAGAAAAAAAATTGCAATACATCAGGATGAAATAAATGTTTTGGAATCACAATTATGTAAAATACGTGAAGAGAGATTAAAAAATGAAAAACAAGATAATGATGAATATGGTAATGCAATGGATACAGTTTATCGTATACATGAACGTTTAGGTTTTGTTGGGAAAAATCAGCTGAAGAATATTAGCAAACAACAACAAGTGTCTTTTGATGTATTGGTGGGTTGTGTAATTAATGAAGGATTAAACTTAGTAAACTATGCTGAAGGAGTGAAATAATATCACTATTCATATATTATAAGGTGATGTGTGTATGGCTGATGATTTGGTAATTTTGGCTCAGTTTGTGAAACTGGGAAGATTACGAAAAAAAGTATTCATGGAATTGGCACAAAAAGAAATTTCTCAAATATGTAAATTAGGAGAAAAGAAAGGGAAGTATTGTACAAGTTCAACTTATCATGCAGTGTATGATTTGATTGATAAAGGTTTAGTGGAGTATGTTGATCCAGATAGTAAAAGAAGAAAAGAGGTACGTTTAACTGATTTGGGTTATAATGTTTTTGAAAAATTAGATATTGTGTGTTGGTGAGGATATGGGTAAAGTAGTTTTTAATATTGTTGAAACTGATTATGATGTTAGTAAGGATGAGGAAAAGTATCAGAAATTCAGGAAAGATTATCTTGAGAATTTAAGTGTTGGTGTTTGTAGGTTGCAGGAGCAGTATGGTTTGACTAGTTATAGGAGAGAGAAATTTATAAATCGTATCAGGTGTGAGGATCATGTTAGGCGTCGTAGTAATGGTAGGTTTACTGTTTTAGAAAAGGTGGAATCATGAAGAAAGAAGATAAGGAACATATTATATTAAGGTGGCAGTTGATGTGGTTTAGAATAAGTTTAATTGCAGATGAGTTTGTTAAGTTTGCTGAAAAGGTACATATGAGGTGTGATGTTCCTGAACCAAGTCAAAGACAACCAGTCAGGAATAAAAAGGAGATCCAAAAATGAGTTGTAATGATATACTTGAAAAATTAGAAAAAGAAGGAATAATATCTGCTGAAGGAGTAATTGATTCTTATCTGTTATGTAAACATGCTGAAGAATTATTTGGAAAATCATACCTAAAAGAACATAATATAGTGTTGGATGATGATAAAAAAGAAGCAAAGATATGTAAAAAAGGAAGTTGATAAAAATGAAAACATTGAAGTTTAAACCGTATTTCTTTGAACCTTTAAGAAGTAGGAAAAAAATGGCTACAATAAGAAAATCTGATAAAGGATTGAAAAAAGGTGACCTTGTAGAATGTTGGTTTGAGGGGACGGGTTTTTGTCTGCTTCGGGTAGTACGGAGAGTTGAACAGGTTAAATTTAAAGATTTGAAACATAATCATGCTTGGTTTGAAGGTTATAGGCATGTTGATTTGTTGAAACATGAGTTAAAAAGTATTTATCCAGATATATGTGGGGATACTGTTTTGTTTCAGATTATATTTGAAAGACCAACACTACCATTACAACCTTTCAAAATTAAATAGGAGGATATTGAAAATGAATAATGAAGAAATTAATGAATTAACTGCCAAGATTGAGTCTTGTTGGGATGAGAATAATCCTGGTGATGTAAGAAGTTTTGATGAAAGGTTAAAACAGAAGTTAACTCCTGAGGAGTATGAGTTAATAACAAGTTGGAGGTAGATTTAATATGATTGATGAGACATTATTATTGTATGTTATTGGTGAAAGTGAAAAAGAGTTTAGAAAAAAATTATTAAGTATTCAAAAAGAATGTAATAATAGTTTAAGATATATGGAGTATACTGATGTTATAATTCATAGTGTTAATCTTCTTACTTTGATGAATGTTATTCGTATTCTTAATCAGTTGATTGAGGATATTAGTTCAGGTAAATTCAATACTTCTGAAAATATAGGTTCTTGTTGTGGTGGAGTATGTGGAAAACAATAACTTTAATCTATATGAAAGAGTATACATTAGTTTAAGTAGAACAGTCTCCAATTTTGAATGCATAAGTGAAGAATTAAAACAGGAAACCATACATGAAGCATTAAAAAAATCACAAGTAATTAATGAATATGTGAAATATCAGGGTAAACTTTTACCTTTTCACATGTTTGTTTTTGAAGTGAAGAAAAACTTACTATCTAAAAATTTAGAAAGATGATAGGATGTTATTGAAGAAAACATTAAATGATCCACAAACAAGATTCTACATCAGCAAATGCAAATACTGTGGCAGAGTATTTATTAAGTTTGAGAATAAAACAGGTTATTGCAGGGAAGCTTGCAGGACCTGGGCGGTACGTGAGCAGAAAGCAAAGTATCAACAAAAACGTAGGAAATTAATTAATGATGGGGAGTTAATTAGTAATGAGTTAAGGGAGCCTGGTACAACATTTCTTTCACAGCATGCTTTGAGTGATTTTGGTTTGGAGGAAAGAACTGTGAAAAGAGAATTAAAAAGAATAGGAGTAAAAATATAATGGAGAACATGGAAGATTTAAAGAAATTATACGAATATATTAATAATGAATTAATCCCAAAATATGATGGTTTAGAGAAGTGTACAATGCACATATTGCCTGATGTATTAGAAGCAAAGGTAGAATTTTTAATTAAAGCAAATGAAAACCTAGATTTTGATGATTTTGGTTTATTAAATTATTTAATTAATATAGATATTGTTAATGCTGCTTATGAAATATTAAATGAAGTTTATCCTCAGCCATATATTTATGTTTTGAGTAGATATTAATTCATTTCTTTTTTTTCTATTTTTCCACTCCTATATATTGAAGGGGATAAAATATTTTATAATTTTATCTTTTTTGTGAAAAAAAATAAAAGACATTATTATAATTATATATGGGAGGATAATATTATTTGGATGCAACTACACTTTTTAAAAACCTGAAGCATGCTGAAATAGAGTGTCCTTCTTGCAAGAAACATGAAATGGACTGTAAGAAGGTTTATTATGATGAGTGGTGTGCTGAATTTGTTTGTAAAAATTGTGGTCTTGTAATAAAACACTTATAAAAAATATTTTTATCATATGTTATTGTACAATTAAGCTTCGCATTATCATTATTTGACAATTTAAAAATAATATTCTTATCCGTTTATTATTCGCTTTTCATTTATTATTATTCTTAAAAATTATTATGGGAATGGTAGCAAATTTTTAATGAATAATAGAATGATTGGATTTTTTCTTTATTAAAATATAGGTATCCTCCAAGATTAAATAATTAATATCACATATCTTAAAAAAAATATTCTTCCCATAAATATAATATAAAATTTATCTCCTTTAATACATGTTCATGATGTTGGTAATAGCTTATTTTTTATTGTAACTTAGTAACCACTCAAAAGTTGAGGGTGCAATTCCCTCCACCAACAATTCACAAAAAAAATTTGTCTTTTTTTTTAAAGGGAGATGAAATAAAAAATGAACTTCAACAACACAACATTAGCAATAATTGGAATAATAATTATAGGAATTCTAAGTACCTATATGGGAAACAATGAACTAGCAGCAGTAGCATTAGGAGGAATTGTTGGATGGATTTCAAGAACTTACACCTCCACTAACAATGGAGGAAACAATAATGGCCCATAATCAAGTTCAAGATTTACATGAGAAATATTGTAAACAGGAATCTCGTATAAGTAAACTGGAAGCAAGTGATCAGTTTCAAAATAAGCAATTAGAAAAACTGATAAAGAAAATGGATAAAAGTATTGAAATTCAAACAAAACAATTGGCTATTCAGGAAGAACAAGCTAATGATGATAATCGATTATTCACAATAAAAAGTGGAGTATTCATAGCAATTGTTGGTGCTTTGATTGTAGTTTTGATTGATGGATTTCAGTTTGTTATTGTGAATTTCCTAAAACTATTATAAAAAACTAATAAACTTTTTTTTGTTCAAAATTCAAAACTAAACAATATTATATTGTTCACTATGAAAATAAAAAATCCCATATTTTAAAATTTCGTGTTCAACAAAAAAGAATAAACATTACAATAATGTTCAAAAAAATATAAGGATGGGGGGATTATGACTGAAGCATGGGAAAGACAAAAAGGAGAACCAAGTAAAAGCTATTCACTGTTCAAAGAATACAGAGATTTAGGTTCCAAAAGAACATTCCCACAAATAATAAAATTGAAGAAATCGAAGCATACTGAAGAAAAAAACATACCTTCACTAAGTCAACTAAAAACACTCTCTTCAAGATGGAATTGGGTGGAAAGATGTCGATTATATGATAATCATATGGATCAAAAAGAAAGAGAGTGGAACTATGAATTATTCAAACAAGGAAATGCTAAGTTTCAAGAATTCTTCAATGATGATTTTGAATTACTAAAAGAAATACAAAAAGAACTAAAAGAAAATAGTAATGAGAATGCTCCAACTACACGAGCAAATAGTTTTCTAAATCTAAATAAATCTGCGGAAATAATCTATAGAAATTTCAGACTAGCTCATGGTCAACCAACAGATATTAAAGATAATAATACTCAAATACAAGGAAGTATTGAAACATCCACCAAAGAAAATGATAATGTAATCCATATGAAAGACAAAGAATTAGAAGAATTACTAACCATTAACGATGATTTAGAAAAATTCACTGATGAATTATGAGAGTAGATTACAAGAAAATACACTTAGATCAACAACAAAAAAAGTTGATTAAAAGAACAATACTTGAAAACCCATACATTCCAGTAACACCATATGACCGACAATTATATGCAATAGCAGACCGCCACACAAGAAAACTAATTGGTGGTTCAGCATACTCTGGTAAAAGTATGCTTGGAGCAGTATTAGCCTTACAACATTATGAAGTACCATACTACCGCTGCTTAATTCTACGGTCTACTTATGATAATGTAATAGCAACAGGAGGAATAGTAGATTACCTGGACCATTGGACAGAACCATTCGATTACATAGAACACAATCAAAGTAAAAGATGTTTCATTAACCATGAAAATGATGCACGGATTTATTATTCATATATGCTTCTGGAAAAAGACAAAGAGAAATTCAAAAGTCGTGCTTATCATAAAATTATTGTTGATGAAGCTTCAGAATTTGAAAAAGTAAATTTGCAATTCCTGAATCGTAGTCTCAGAGGAACTGATAAGTTAATGACTTTCCCATTAGCAATTTACTATATTAGTAATCCTGCTGATGCAGATGGATCAACATACTTAAATGAAAAATTTGTTAAAGGACCATACCCTTTTTTTGAAATGAACTTCTGGCATAATCCATATATTGACAAAGAAAAATATTTAGCTAATTTACGTGAATTATCAAAAGCAGATTATCAGTATCAGATTGGTAATTGGGATTATGAAATAAGAGCAGGAGATGTATTTGATTATGATACAATTGAAGCAGCAACAATTAGCAAACAAGAGTTTAATGAATTATTAACTGAAAAGGATATTCTTCAAGAAGTAATTACCTGGGATATTGCAGCAACAGAAAAAAGTACTTCTGATTATACAGCATGTAGTTTTTCAACAGTATTACAAGGAAAAGTAGGTGTAGTGCATAATCAGAAAAGCACACAAAAAAAGCCAGGTAAGTTAGAACAATACATGACAAGAATTATGGATGAACATTCAGAGTATGATAATTGGATTGAGTATCAGCCTGCAGCTGCAGGTAAAATAGTTAAAAGATACTGGGAAAACGAATTCGAAGACTATCATCCTACTTTTATTCGTGTTCCTAAATCAAAATTAATAAGAGCAAGTAGAACTATACGGGGAATGAATAATGAACGGATATTATTTGTTCGGGGTAAATGGTTGAAAGATTTCATGAAACAAGCTGTGAAATTCCCATCAGAGAAAATAATAGCTGATGATGAAACAACACATGATGACCGTGTAGATAGTGTATCATTGTTACATGAAGGTTTATATCCTCAAACAAAACCTACAGTTTTAAGAAAAAGAAATCGTAGAAGGAGAAATTAATAATGGTTAAAATAGTTAAAAGTAACTTTTTAAGAGATTCAGTGATTAAAAGTGTTTTAAATGAATATGAGATTAAATCTCAAGAAATGAGTAAAGATGAATTAACATATGGTACAGAAGTAATTGACCCAGCATATGATCCGTTCCAATTAGATAAGTTGCGTGATATTAGTGGTTTGCATGATATTTGTATTACTGTTAAATGTGAAGATGCAATTTTCACAGGTAAAAAAATAATCTCTAAAGAAGGAGAAGAAATACCTGAAGGATTAGATGATTTTTTAAATGATTTTAATTTTGATGAGGAAATAGAATCATTTCTAGAAGATTTAGAAGCTTTTGGTTTTGCAGGATTAGAACTACTTAGGGAAAACGGGGAGTTGAAAAGTGTTAATCATGTAAGTAGTTTATACCTGAGAATGTGTCGTGATAAAAAACGTGTTGTACAAAAGATAGGGCATAAAGAAAATTATTTCAAATTATATGATCCTGACAATATTAAGCAATTGAATCGTGAAACTGGTTTGTGGAATGATAATATTACAGATGAAAATCGTGCTAATGATTTAATCTGGTTTAATCTTAAAAGTAATGAAAGTCTTGTTTATGGTAGACCGAAATATTTGTCCGAGTTGGATGCTATTCTAACTGATAATGCTATTATTGAATATCAGCAAGGGCATTTTAAAGCACATGGTATTCCGAATTATATTATTACTGTTACAGGTAATGTTGAGGAAAAAGAAGATTATACTTTTGATGATTTTGAAGAGGATTTGGAACAGGAGTTTCGTGAAGTGTCCAATGAGCCTGGAACTGCTTTAGTTTTCACTATTCCCAGTGAAGAAAATAATGTTAGTGTTAATGTTACTAAAATTGCTGATGAGAAAAAAGAAGGCAGTTTTTTAGAATTGTCAGGTAGTGTTGGTGATCGTATTCGTCGTATTCATCGTGTGCCTCGTGAACGTTTAGGGGATTCTGAGTCTACAGGTATTGCTAGTAATCGTACTGAAACTTTGCTTAAAAATTATAGTAAATCTACAGTAGCTACATTGCAAAAGAGGATGGCTAATTTGATTAATAAGACTATTATTCAAAAGGAATTTGGAATATTTGCACATAAACTTGAGTATTTGCCTGTTAATTTTGATGAGGAAGATAAAGTATTGGATCGTGGAATTAAATTACTGCAAAATGGTGCAGTGACTTTAGGGGAGTTTGTTAATCGTTTTGGTGAATCTTTTGATTTGAAAATGAGTGAAGATGATGAGTATTATAATTGTAGGTTTATGAATAATCAGTCTTTGGATAAGGTTTTGTATGGTGATGATCCAATTGATGCTGAAGGGAAGTTAAACAGTTTGATTAATGATTTAGATAATGACATGAATTATTAGGATATGCAGAGTGTAGTGGGTGGGGGTTCTTTTTTTTGAATAATAAACAACAATTAGAATATTTGCTTAGGATTCGTAAGATTCGTGAAGTTATGGTTGTGAAGGATAATATTCACCTCACTTACAAATATAAGAATCGTAATCAGGCTTTTAAGCAAGTTGAAAATTTACAGGATAAAATTATTAATCATGTTATTGATGATGTATTGTTTGGTAATGTAGGTGAGCTTAAGAATATTGAGAAGACAACATCTAAGATTATTAATGATACTTTGGTTAATGAAAGAAAAAGAATTCATAGAATTGATGATAGGTTTATTAATCATGCTGTTAAATCCAATACAGAAATGTATTCTAAGTTTTTTAATAACCGATTAAATAATATTAAGTATTCATTGCAATTGAGGATTGAGGAAGAGTTAAGGAAGAATAGTATTAGGAATTTGTCTGACAGTGAAATTAGGAAGATTTTAAGTGAGAAGTATGCGGATACAGGTAAGGCAAGATTAAAAAATATTGTTAAAGATTCTATTCATACTAATGAATCTAATATTAGTTTTATTCAAGCATTAAATGAGGGTTATAGTTATAAGGTTTGGATGAATGGCCGTAGTAAAGGTAAGACTAGACCATGGCATCGTGCAAGGATTATTGCTTCTGTTCCTATTGATGAATACTTTGATATTTATGGTTCTTATCATGCAGAAATGATGTATCCTGGTGATTTGAATGGTGGTGCTGAAAATGTAGCTAACTGCATATGCTGGTTAAGATATACTAATCGTACTCCAAGTAATCTTAAAAAGAAAAGTTCTTTTAATATTCCATCTACTTCTTACTTACATGGTAAGAATAATGGCGGTATTAAGCAGAATGCTTTGAAAGTAACTTCTAAAATTGGAAATAAAATAACCCGAACTATATCAACTATAGGCAATAAGATTAAAAATACTGGAAGTAAAATTACTGAAAAAGTTAAACAAACTAAAATTAGTATTAATCATTTTAAGAACAATATTAAAAGTAAAATTGTAGAAAAAGAAGTGCAAAGATTAATGAAACAATATAAAAGTTATGAATTAGAATTTGAAAGAGATTTAATAGGAACAAGAAATAAATTATTGGAATTATATTCTATTCCAGATAATCTTAAGAGTTGTGAAGTGGAAAAACTAGTTGAGTATGGTATTGATTCTTCTTGGTTGATGGAATATATGCGAAAAACTAGATTGTTTTCATATAATGAAATAAAATATTTTGAAGATTATTTATTTAATTTGAATAATGGAATTAATAAATATGATAATCTTAAAGTTCCAACAAAGTTAGATAGAAGAGTTAATGATGATTTTTTCATTGTGGATGTTGGAAAAATAGGAGTATTTGAAACTCCAGTTTCAACAACTTTTAATCCTTCTTTAAATAAAAAATTTGGAGAGTTTCATATATCTATTTTAGCACCTATTGGAACTAATGGTGCTTATATTGAAGGAATAATGCAAAAAGAGAATTTTTCCCCTCATCTTGATGAGTGGGTATTATTAAATAATATGAAATATAAAACATTATATAAAAATTATAACTCTAAAGAGGCAGTAATTTTAATATTGTAAAAAAGCATTTTTTTTTAAGAGGGAGAATCTATGGTTTATAAAAGAAAATATAAAGTTAATAAAAATGAATTAAAAAAATATTTTCAAGATTTAACAGAACTGGAAGATTGGATACCCTATAAAATTCGAATGGAGTTACCTAAAGGTTATTCTTTAAAGTTAGGAAAAAATGCTACCAATAAAGATTTATTGAGTAAACGATTATTGGAACATAAAATTGAAAATTCTAGAAGTACAATGAATGGTCCAGAATTAATGGATTATGAAATTGACATATTTATTAGAAAATACCCTTATTTCACATCATTATTTGATAAATTATAACTATTTGATTTAAAAGAATTAATAATATTATATATTGGATGGATAACATGGAAGAATATATTCAAGGGGAAAATATATTTTTTGAAGTAATTCCATTAAATAAATGTCAAAAAAAGATAATAATTTATCTTTCAAAAAATAATGGTAAGTTTGAACAAGAATGTAAGTGTTATGCTTCTCATTATCTTGAGCAAGTTTTTGATAATCAAAATAATTTAATTAGTGAAGTTATTAAAGAAAATCCATACTACAAAAAATAATATTTATTTTATTTTTTGTGTCTGTAAAATTTTACAGACTCTATTTTTTTAGTAAGTTTTATAAAGGACGTGGAAGAAATTAATAAATAGCAAAAACTGTACTGTGCCTATGATTGTTAATAGTGTGTGATGTATTATATTTTTGCTAGGTTTTTTACTGTAAACTGTCTGTTCTACTACTTTTATTAAAGTTTAGAACAATGATTTATTCTATTGTAAAAAGGTTATAATGTCTCTGGAGGTTGTATGTATTTTATTATGCATACAACAAGACATTATATTAATAATTTTCTTTAAAATCTATTTTTTAATTTAAAATAACATAAATTTATATATTTAGAAAAATTAGCTTTATAATATGTGTAGATAAAAGGAAAAAATAGAGCCATAATTAGTACTGGAGATACTAATCAAAAAGCCTTTTATCTTAAGGTTTTTTATTCAACTACTTAAGATTTATCCTTAAATAAATTTAAGAATAAATTCTACCAAAGTTAAAACAACATTTAACCAGAACAATTTTTCATCGCTCATGGCAGGTTAAGTCCTCCCTATTAGTAATAAGGAGATTATATAATTATATATCATAACATGTATTTCACCTTATTCTATTGTAAAAAGACTCTATTTAATTAATTATAGTTTTAGTTTTTCATAGTATATAAAAATTTTAATTTTTATTTGTTTATTTAGTAATATAGTTATATATTACTTTTCAAATGCAGTTACAGTAGTTTTAAATAAGTTATTCTTTTTCATCTTAATGATTAATTATTAAATTTTATTTTGATAATTTATATTTTTTCTATTTTTCCACTCCTATATATTGAAGGGGGATAAAAAAATATTACTTTATTATTTTTACATATTTATATCCTTTTTTTTAAAATCCTCCTTTCTTTTTTACTAAAAAAAACTCCAACAGAAACTAATTTTTTTTCCAATATAAAAAAAATAAAGGAGTCAAAATAAAACTATGATTGTGAAAGGTGCAGTCTGCATACCAGGAATCCCTGATGCAACAGGAGACATACTGGATGAAGAAACAATAAGACAAGCATCATTAATATACAATCGCCTGGGATTAGGAGTTGATGTACAGCACACACTCCAACCTGTAGGAAGAATTTTAGAATCATATATTCTTGAATCACCAACACCATTTAGGGGAAACACTTACCCCAAAGGATCTTGGTTTATTTCTGTTGATGTGACTGATGAGGAAATACAACAAGCAATCCGAGATGGGGAATACAATGGTTTCAGCATATTGGCTGCACCATATAAAAGTGTTGCTCAAATGAGTAGAGGATTGGGAGGTTAAATATGGCTTTGAAATTTAAAGACATTAAAGATTGGAAACCATCAACAATCAGTATTGTTGATCAACCATCACATCCTATGGCGGTTTTTGAAGTATATGAAGATGATGAAGAATTTGTGAAAAAATATATCACCCCAGAAGAGGTGGAAGTTATGACAAAAGAAGACAATGGGAAAAATAATGTGCAGGTTTCAGAAGGTATTCTTGAAAAATTAATTAATGGTTTAGTTGCTAAATCTGAACCTCAAGAACCAACTGAACCTCCAGCACAAAATAATAATGAACCTGTGGAAGATGAAAATAAAATTTTAGAAGCAATAGGTAAAATCGATAAAAGATTAGATACTATGGATGCAAGGATAACTAAACTTGAAGGTGGGGAAAAACCACCAGAACCTCCAAAAGAGGATCCTGTTCCGGGAGCTGTTAAAAAATCAGAACCTCCAAAAGATGATGATGGAGGGGAAGTTAAAGTGGATACTACTATTACTGCTGAGGGTGCTGTTAATCCAGATGCTACTGTTAGTAAAAGTATTGATCCTGACCTTGCAAAAGGCAATGCTTCTGAAAAATCATTCCTTGAGAGAATGGGTAGGAATTCAAATGGAATGACCTGGTAAAAAAAAGAAGATATTATACTTAATAATTAAATTTTTTATGAGAAGGTTTGATATAAAATGACAATTAAACAAGTAGAACAAGCGTTAGCTGATAAAATCATGCACAATGAAGATTTTATCCTTAAATTTGTAGATATTGGACAAGGAAGTGGGAAACTCGGTAAAGGAGTTCTTCAAGCAGAAAAAGCAGATAAATACATGCAAGCTGTTCAAGAAGAAACAGCATTTTTAAACAAGACTAAAGTTGTTCCAACTCACAATCATAGAAGAGAATTGGACATGATGAGTTTTGATATTGAATTAGAAGCTGGAAGAATAGGGGGTACACCACAAATTTTAAGCAATGAACAAGACCCAACATTCACTAATAGGGCTTTTAATGCAGAAGAATATCGTGCTTTAACTGGTGTTCACAGAACTGTATTATATGACAGTATTGAGCAAAAGAATTTCATGAATACTTTAACTGGTCAATTTGGTAATGCAAATGGTAGAGCATTAGAAAGAACATTAATCTATGGGAATACTGCAAGTACTGAATCTAATGTTGCAACTTCATATAAAGTAAATAATGGTATCTTGAAAAAATTAGAAGATGATTCTGATATAGATCAAGAAACAATAGATTTAACTGCAACAGATTCCAATCCGTTAAAAGAATTCCGTAGAATGTTGGATTTATTCCCTGATAAATATAAAAATGATAGTGGAGTAGCAGCATTTGTACCATACAGTTTTAAAAGAGCAGTATGGAGATATGTAGCAGATAATCATGACAAGTATGCTGTTAATGATGTAGTTATTACTAAAGATGGGGACATCATTATTGAGGAAGTACCATTAGTACCAATTCCAGCTTTCAGTACTCTTCGTAATGGTTTCACTAAAAAACCAGTAATTTTAACTCACAAACAAAACATTCAATGGTTAGCTGATCCTGACAATATTATTGTTGAATCTGAATTTGATTTAAAATCTAACAAGTATTATATTGCTTCTACAATGTATGCTGATATTCAGTTTGCATGGCCTGATGCATCTGCTCTTGCATACATAAAGGAAGCATAAACTCCAGCATTATCCTTACTAAAAATATTGGTGTAAGTGTTAATGATGGAACAAATCCTGTTGAAGGAGCTATTGTAACTTTAACAAATATTACTGATGGTAAAACTTACACTTGTAACGGTACTGGTAGTGCTGGAGGCTGTACAATAAGTAATGTTCCTTATGGAGTTTATTCATATGGTGCAACATGTACTGGTTATGAAAACTTTGAAAGCACAGGTAATTATACTGTAGGTGATGATTCAACTACATTAACCATTACAATGACTAAAACATAGGAATAATTTATGTTGGATGAAAACACCTTAAAAAAAATCAAACAGTACAGTGGGGCTAATAAAAATACTGAAGAATTATTTAATTTAGAAACTACTGAATTAGATATTTATATTAATGATTATTACACTGCAATGGAATCATGGGTTAAAAAGAAATATGATATACCAGATAAGATTCCTGATGATGTAATACAAATCATTATTGAATTAACCAGTAACATTATTAGAAGCCATGCTGTAAGACAGGACTTGGGAATTACTGATCATGAAAACTTTGATTTTGATGAGGCAGTAAACAATATTTTCACAGAAGACATTGAAAAAAGAATGAAGCCTTACATTAAAAAATCTAAGATTCATGTTTTTTCAATCTAAACATTTTTTTAATTTTTTATAAGAGTTGATGATTTTTTATGATACATTTTGATTTTGATTATACTGGATGGGAAAGACTGCAAGAAAAAATATTACGGGTACCTCCAAGATTAGGTAAAAAGGTAAGTTATGGAGCAAGTAAAGATGCTAAAACTTACCTTCAAAGTAGGATAAAATACAATCGTTACAATCTTTTAACTGCAATAACTGCAAGAAGGGAAACAGATGAAATGTATGTTATAAAAGCAAGAGGAAAACCTTCAGGTTATGAAAAATATGTTCATGATGGTCGTGGAAGTTTCTCAGCTAAAAATAAAAAAGCCCTGCATTGGGTGGATAAATCTGGTAAAGATGTTTTTGTCCCTAAACCTAAAAAAGTAGCAGCGTTCATGGGATACCATTATTATTATCATGCAGTAAAAACTACTGAATCAAAAATTAACAAATATGTGTCTGAAACATTAAAAGAGGTGGGATTATGAAAGATTTCATAGAAGCTTATGATAAACTAATGGAAGGTTTCCAACTGGTCTTATCTGAAATGATTGAAGATGGCACTATTAAACATTTATCTCTTATGGGTGTAAGTCTGGGAACACCAGAATTACCTTACCTGGAATTATGGGCAGATGAACCATTTAAAAATATTACTGATACTGGTTTAAGTGAAACCTTTGAAGGAGAAATAATATTATCCTCACAGGTGCTTAACAATAAAAATCCTAATATAGGTATTCATGAAGCTACAAGTATAGTTTCACAGGCAGAACATAGAATAATAAGTTCAAGATTACTTGGAGACTTAGGATTTTTCAATATTAAAACCAAGGATTTCGGATGGGTTCCATATGGTCTGGGTAAAAAGAAAAATGTGTATAGTGCAGGTGTAACATTCCAAATAAGATTTAAAATTAAGAATCCAAAATGTGATGGAGGCTAAAGAATATGGTAACAGCCGCAGAAGAACTAAAATATTTAAGATTAGTAAAAGAAGGAGAATTTGCAAAAAAAGACCTTAGTGGAGAATCTATTGATATTGAAATATCAGAGATGGATGTATCTCCACCAGAGCAATTTACAAAATATGATTCAGTAGTAAGTAGGGATTATCAATCTGGTGTAGCTGCTTACTATGTACTTGAAAACAGTTTCAGTTGCAACTTACAAATGGAAACATTAGAATACCTTCTTGAAGCAGTATTGGGAAGAAGAGAAGGAGATATTATCTACGGTACAAATAGTAGTATCTTACCTTCTTATACTGTGATGGCAGGATGTGCAACCTACGAGATGGAAATTTTAGGTATGGTGATGGACAGTTTAAGTATTGAAGTAGAATCAGAATTCTTAACAGCATCATCAGAAATCAAATCAAAAATCAATAGTAAACAACCATTAAAAGAATTATCAGAGTTTAACTTTGGAAAATTACCATTATCATTTTACCATATAGACAGTGTTAAAATGAGAAGATTTGGTGAAGATGAATGGACTGAAATGAGATGTAAAACCAATAAAATAAGTCTTGAAATCAAAAACAATGTTAATACTGATGATGCAAGAGGAATGGGCTCAAGGTTCATGTGTAAAATACCAAGAGCAGCTAAAAGAGAAATTGGTTTAAACTTAACAGTAGATGATACTGATGAAAAATATCTGGAAATGTACTGGGGAAGTGAGGAAGGACCAAGAAGATACCTTGCAGGAGAATACTTTGAATTAATGTTCTACATTAGAAACGGTGATAAAAAATTCGAATTATATTGTCCAATGTGTATTATCAACCAACCATCTGCAACAATGAATGCAGACCCAGTTAAATATGAATTAAGTATTGTTTGTTTATCAAAAACAGTTGAATCAACAATGGACCATTATAAAAATTTAGCTGGAGCATTATTTGCAAGAAAAGCAGACAGTGATCCCAACCCAACTTATGATGCAACAATCAAACTTGTTGATAAGGAAGGTGCTAAATTAACAACTGATTACACAGTATCATTAATGAAAGGATCCACAACTGTCGATGCTGAATCTTCAAGTAATGGTGAAGTAACACTTACTGCTGAAGATGGAGTGTATGATATAGAGTTGACTGGTGAACCAACTGCAACTAAAGTAGAACCATCACATATTTTAATTGATGGTGCAAGTAAAACAAAAACAATCACTGTTTACACAGATTAAATGAAATGAGAATATGATTATTCTCATTCAATTACTTTATTTTAAAAATTCAAAAAAAAATTATTATATAAAAATGTGATATTTATGCTTACAAAAGAAATGATCATCGGCGGAATCAAAAACACAAAAATAATCGAACTACCAATGTACGATAATGAAGAAGTAGCAATAAGAGAAATAAGCGACCTTGAATACAACCAATTCACATCAGCATACCGTGATGTAGGAAACTTCGACATGATTTCCACCATCAAAGCAAAACAAACCAGCCTTGCAGAAGACACCACCAAATTCAAAACCAGTCTCGCAGCAATGGAAAAAAAGAAATATGATGCAAAAATGAATCTTGCATTAAAAGTATTAGACAATGCAGACAATCCTGATAAATTCACCAAAAAAGACCTTGAACAATTAAAAGCAGGAACATTAGATTTAATTGTAAATGAAGCATTAATTTTCAGTGGTTTAGATAACCTTGAATCAATGGATAATAATATAGCAGAATTTCGTGAAGAAGAATGAAAACATAGCTATTGAAGTAGTAACTCTTCAAGACATCGGTTATATGTTAGCAGAAAACCAAGCAGATTTAACTATTAGGCAGAAATTATTCTTGAATCATGCAGTACCGTTAGTTCGTGATAAACAGGATAAACAATCTTCAGGTACAAATCATGCTTCACATTCTCTAAAAGACCGTGTCAGAAGAAAAAAACAAGAAATTAGCAGAGGAATAGAACAATGAGCAATAATATTGTAAAGTTAATAATTGAACTGGAAAACCGTGTTAAAGCTCAATTAAAAGAGATACAAGCACAAATGGAGCAAGTTCAAAAAGCAGCACAACAAGCTCAAAATGCAATGCGACAATTTGATTCCTCAAGTATGGATAAAGCCAAAAACTCTGCTAATCAGTTAGATAAAGAATTAACTGAAGTTACAAATCGCACTAATTCTACAAAAACAGCATTAAATTCAATCAATCCCAATACAATTAATCAATTATCTAATTCTGCAAAACTATTAACCACTTCAATGGATACATCGATGAATAGTGCATATAGACTTAACACTTCAATCAACACAATTAATTCAGGTAATTTACTCACAGCATCATCTAGTGCTACAAGATTATCTTCCTCGATGAATAGTTCAAATAATAGTACTAGATTATTATCTTCAAGTTTAAAACAAGCTTCATCCAGTGCACTTAGTTTAAGCAGTGGAATAAATAGTATAACTGGATACACATTAACAGCAACTTCATCAAGTGCAGCACAATTAGACATGGCATTAGATCGAGCTAGAACAAGTGCACATTCAACAGATGCAGCCTTAGATTCAATTGATGGTTCGGGATTCAGTAGAACAACAGCATCAGCAGAACTACTAAAAGCAATATTATTAGTTTTAATTGGTATACTTCAACAAGTAAATTCATTGCTAAACTTCCATACTACTGGTTTAGATAAGGTTACAAGAGATGCAAGAGAAGCACAATTAGCTTTAGAAGGTTTAAGAACAAGTTCACAAAAAACAGGAACTGGTTTCGGAGGACTTGGAAACGGAGCTAAAACTGCTGGTGGAGGTCTTGGATTTCTTAGAACAGCAGCAAGTATGACTGTAGGAATGATTGGTTTTGACCTTGTAAACAGTATGGTGCAAGGAGCAAGAGAATCCATAAATGCAGCTGCAAGTTTTGAAAGATTCGGTCAAAGACTAGGAATGACTGAAGGAGAACTACAACAATTCCATGGTGCTGTTGACAAAATGCAAGATAGTTTTCGTAAAGTTGACATGAATGCAGTAGGTGCAGCAGCATTAGAAATGGGAGTAAAATTAAAACTTCCTAAAGAGTCAATGGACGAATTAACTAAAACAACTGCAGTAATGAGTTCTGCTTTCGTAAAAGAAGGAAGAACACAAGAAGATGCAATACTTGCAGTATCAGATGCAATGGATGGTCAATTCAGAAGATTGCAGGAATTAGGCATATCTCAAGATATGCTCATGAAAAATGGATGGGATGGAGATATAAATAATAAAACTGGATTACTCCAAGCAATGAACAAAACATTGGATGACATGGGGTTCACCCAAACTGCACAGGAAATTGTAACATTAGATGATGCTTGGGCAGCATTAACAGTAACTGGAAGTCAATTAATACAATCAGTACTTGTTCCAATAACTCCAATAATTATAAGTGTTGTTGATGCTATTACAAATTTAGTAAAGTATGTTAAAAATAATGCATGGGCCCAAGGAGCAGTACTAATTGGAGGATTAACTTTAGCATTTGCATTATTTGCAGGAGCAGTACATGCATCAGAATTAGGTTTGGCAGGATTTTTGGCATCAGTAATGCCTTCTTTTATCACAAGTTTATATGGTGCTGCAACAGGATTCATGGCGATTACTATTGCAGGAGCCCCATTATGGGCGATTGTAGCAGTTATTGCAGCAATAGCTTTTGCAGTATATGAAGTTGGAATAGCTTTTGGTTGGTGGAAAGATGTAGGAACCATGCTCGAAGCCATAAAAAATAATATTGGCAGATTATGGGATGCATTCATAAACCACCCTGATGTAAAAGCAACCATCAAAGCAATTCAAGACGCATGGGCTGATTTAAATGAATCTCTCAAACCAGTTGTAGATTGGTTGAAAGGAATATGGGATGAAATATTCCCAGAAAGTGCAAAAGGTAAAGTTGATGGAACAAGAGCCATCATCGATACAATAGGAGCAGTATTTGAAAGTTTCATATTTAGAGTTAAACTTGCAATAGACATACTCACTATAATATGGGATGTTTTCAATGGAATACAATCATTATTAAGAGGAGATTTCACTGGAGCATTAAGTTTCTTCACAGATGCATGGAATGTATTATTAGAAGGACTAAGCCCAATTGCAGAATTTTTAGAATCAACATTAGGCCCAGCCTTTGAATCATTCTTCGCAACACTACAAGGAGATGGAGGAAATCCTGTTGAATTAATAAACCAAGGTTTCCTAACACTAATGGAAACATTAGGACCAGTAGGTGAATTCTTATTAAGTGTATTTGGTCCAGCATGGCAACTTGTAATAAATGTACTGCAGATAATCTGGAACACAATAGGACAAGTAATAGGAATATTCCAATCATTCCTTACTGGGCAAATCTCATTATCTCAAGCATTAAGTTTAATCTGGCAAACAATACTGCAAATGTATGCACAAATACTAAGCACCATAATCTCAACTGTAGTTTCCTGGGCAAATCAACTATGGAATAATGCAGTAAAAGCAGGTTCTAACTTTGTAAATGGAATAATAAACTGGTTAAAACAATTACCTGACAGAGCACAAACATATCTTTTAGCATTAGCTGTAAGAATAATAACTGCAGGAGCACAATGGATAAGTAATGGGAAAACTTCAGCTTCAAAAGTAGTATCTGGAGTAATGTCCTGGATAAAGCAATTACCTCAAAAAGTATACCAGGAATTCCTAAACATAGGCTCAAGAATACTATCTGCAGGTTCACAATTAGTTGAAAATGCAAAGCAAATCGGTAAAAAAATTGTAGATGGAATGCTTTCCGCAATGGGAATACATTCACCAGGAATAATCCAAGAAAAAGTAGTACTAGAATTCTTTAACATGCTACAAAGAGTTAAAGACAAAGGAAAATCAGCATATGAAGCAGGTAAAAATGTTGGAAAAAACATTGTAAATGGATTCAATACTGCTGATGTTGAAAATGCATTAAATAACGTTTCAACAACTATCACAACTCCAGTAACAACAAACACTGAAGTTGAAACAGATAGTGCAAATGTTGATTTAAGCAATAATAATTCAGGTACAGAAGAAACTGGAGACCAATATAATGGTCTTGTTGAAGAAGTATCATTAGCTAGTGAAAGCATCACTGCAAGCAACAATATGATTGGAACAAGCTTTTCAACATTAACTGCAGGAATAGCATTAAATGCAGGATCTATTCAAATGAGAGTTGCAGGAATAGTAACAAACTTCCAAACAACCCGTAATGGAGTAACAACTGCATTAACAAGCATGAGTAATTCAAATACTCGAGCATGGAACAATATTAAATCAACAACAACCCAGAACTTAAATCAAGTACGTAACTCCACAATAGATGTAACAAATAAAATGACTAATGCATGGGGAGTAATGAAAGACAACATTGTTTCAGCTGCAGGAAGCATACAAACACAATCATACAATAAATTCAGCAGCCTTCATAGAAGTATTGCAAGTTTCTATAATCAATTAGCCAATGCACATTTCAGTAGTGGACTGCCTGCAGGCCCAGCAACTAATTCAACAAGAGGATTAATTGGAGGCAGAACATTACCTGGTGGAAGCATTAACTTTGGAAAATCCACAAAAGGCACAATAGCAAGTTATGCTGCTGGAGGATTAGGACAAGGAAAAGGCAGAGTAATTGACACTAATTCTAAAGTAAAACATCCTCAAAACAATAAAAGCAAATCATGGTTAAATCTTTTAGATTATAATTTACCAACAAGCGTAATTAATGATTTGGCAAGAGTTAATGGTTGTGTTAATCCAAATATTTGTTTTGCAGGAATTCCTGATACTAATGTGAATAAAATAATGAATACTGCATACAAATGGAGGATAGCAGACCCATGGTTCCTTGGAATTCAAATACCTTCAGATTATCATGTGGAAGATTTCCGTGATGGAAAACAACCTCAATTAAATCCTGGAAACTTTGAAAATCTTCTAAGAAAAATCTTAACTGCAAGAGGATTCCAAAACCCTGGTACTTATGAATTTTATTATAATTCAAGATATAGTAATCAGCAAGTTTGGGATCAAGTAAGATGTAACTGTTTCGATGGTGCAGAAATGATAATTGAAATAGCATCTATGTTAGGATTATCAGGACACATGATTCATGGATCATGGAATGGAATAGGCCATGTAGCAGCTATGGTTAATGGTCAAATATATGATATGACACAATTCCAAAAACGTGGAGGAATATTCCGCGGAGGTTCTGGAGTTAGTTTTGGTTCAGCAAGTCCTGGAGGAAGTTCTAAAGATGTATTCGGAATCATTACAGATGGAATATATAATATTATTGATTTAATGAAAACAAATCAAAATGCATACTTCCAGAATATTGAACATAATAGGAATAATACTGCTGCTGATAATTTAGTGTCTTATACATCTGATGATGTGCATTTAACAATAGATCATAATCTTAATGTTACTGTTGAAGGAGAAGATATTGATGAAAAATCAATAATCACAACTTTAAAAGAAGTGATAACTGATTCCAAATTAATTGACCGCATTGCTGAAGCTTTAATTAAAAGAGACAATCGTATTAAAAGAATGAGAGGTTAAAAGATAATGGAAACTATAAAAATTAATCCTGAAGAATGTGAAATCTTCGGTAATATCATAAGTAACAAACATGGATATCTGGAAGATAAAAACGATTTTGAATCACATAAATGTATGGTTTCATTAAATAATGTAAAACCTGATGAATGGGAATCTTACAATGTATATTCATTTAAATTAAGTAAAGATGTTTCATTAACTAACAGATTTAGTGAAGATATTCAATATTGTATGGAATCTAGTTTATCTAGTTTGTTTGTTTGTGAACATTTTGATTTTAATTTCAACCCATATAGTGATTTTTTTGAAGTTGTTCCTTTTAGAAATGGTTATACTTTGAAAGTTAAAGAAACATATCTCTCTGAGAATGTTGATTTAACTTCTCCTTTTTTCTTTTAATCCATCAGAACAATCAAGGAGTACACATACCTGATGATGCTTCCAGTATTGTGTTTTCATCTAATTATGATGCAAAAAACACTATTGAAAGCATACTTGTTGGGTTGGTATTTTTCGATAAAGATGGTAAATTAATTGAAAATCAGGAAATTATGGATATTGCTAATGAAGGTATGGGTAATCAAGGAAGATGTGCTATTAAAACATCAAAAATACCTGCTGGTGCTAAATATGTGAGTGTTGAATTTGCTTTTCCTGATGGTGTAAGTAAAGGAGATTACATTAGCTTTCAATTAAACTGTTTATTGTTTAATTCAGAGTATGATGGTTTTATTAAAAATTAAAAAAAATGATGGAGGGATTACTAAATTGCCTAGTATTTTAAGATATCCAAGTAAAGTTCAAAATATAGAAGGAAACAACATACCTTATCGTTCATGTGATCATATTGAAAATATTACAAATGATTTAAATACTGTGGGACATTGGGGTTATGCAGATCCTGGAGCAAAATATAAAAATGCGATTGCTGGAAGAAATGGTTCAAGAAAACATCCATCAACCATACGTGGATATGATTTTAAATATGATGGATTAATTCCAGATTCAGCTAAAGTAACGAGTATAATAGTACAATATTCATATAGAAAATTAGCATACTCTGCACAGATAAGTCAAACTGCACATGGAAGTTTTTCAAATCCAGAAATCATATTAAGTAGTTTAAACCTGTCAAAAACAGGTAATGCCCCACCTAGAAATAATTTTGGAGAATATGAAGTTCAATTTAATAATTTGAATCTAAAAGGAAAAGACATTAACACTCCAAATTTTGATGTTAAATTTGATTTACCACAAAATACATCTACAAACCCATGTTACATTGAAATGAAATACTTAAGAGTAATTGTAGTGTATACAACTGGAAATTATATTCCAAGCATTAGCATTGAACCAAATATTGTTAGTTACGGTGAAAAAGTAGCTGTAAAATGTACAATGGTTGAAACCAGTGGAACAAAACCTTCAGAAGAAATATCGGCAAACATAAAGATAATCACAAATGGAGACTGTGAAATCACATATGATTCACCATATTATGACTGGACCACAGGCATATGGAGACAAGCAACAACAAATGGTAAAGCAGAATTAATATTCTATGTAACTTCAACATCTGAAGGATTGTTTACAATCACACTTGATGAAAACAATAGTGGACATTCAACAAAAACAACATTTGTAGTAGAAAAACCCCAATTGGAAGTATGGGATTTCTATGCAAATAACAAAGAAATTGAAATTAGTACAGATACAGTTACAGATTTAACATACTTAAACATAACTTTAAAAACTGATGCTCCATTAGATTTAACACTAAATCTGAATTTTGGAGGATTAACTGTAAAAGGACAGGTTCCAGGATTATCAAATAATATTTTACAAATTTCAAAATCACAATGGCAAAAAGATGATAGTGGAAACATTGTTTTTGATACAAATATTCCTTTATACTCTAAAAGTAGTGGAGAGCATAATATTGAAATGACCAGTCCATTATTATTAGGTGTTTTCACAGATAAAGTGAAAGTAAACATTCCTGATTCATATAAATCCTATTATTCAATATTGAATTTATCAGAATTCACATTATCAAACCTTGAACATGGTGAAACTTATGTTTTCTCAGCATTAGGAAGACTGTTAAATGCTTCTAAAATTGAAAAAGGTTTGAAAAACTTAAGAGTTTGTGTTGTAAATGGAACAACAAATTCATACACCAATCAAATCAGTGTTAAGGACATATGGGAAGAGTTATCCTGTGAGTTTACATATGATGCAAGTAAACCAATCTATCTAATTTTTTATGGGAATTTCATAGATTTTGACTATGGAACTGTAGAATTTGGTAATTTATCTTTAATACTTAAAGAAAGATATGCAGGTTATGAATATCCAGTATTGGCTTTATCTCCAAAAAGATATTTGTTAGGTGATGTAGGCAGCACTGCAAATTTATTACTTGAACCTCCAGAGTTAGCTTTATCTACAAAACATTTCTTTGAAGGTTTCAACTGGCAAGGATTAGAAAACAATAATGTACTGATTCATGGAATAGAAATAACTGGAGACATAAGTGTTGAAGAATCCATTAATTTAATTTGTGGTGTTGGAACATTAGATGATGATGAATTAGATTACTATTTAGACAGCATAAACATCACTAGAAATGACACTAACTTTAAATTCGGTGGAAAATTCCATAATTTTGGCATTCCATTTCCAGAAATCAACACAATATTAAATGATTTAAGGTTTTTCTTACAAATTGATGATGCATTTGACAATGTCACTCCATTCCAAGTTGAAATGAAAAATGTGCAAATCACAGTATATTATTCAAAAAATAGTGGAGAAGACTGCGATTTCTATATTAATGGTGTTAGTTGCAAATATTTCCTTATAAGTATGAGTCCTGAAACAGAAATACCTCGTGGAGCTAATTTTGATACAGAAAAATATAAAATTGAAGGAGCAGATGGGAAATACCCTATAAGAGTCAATGTTGATGATAAAAAAATCAAATTAAAATTCAGAGTTTACGGAGATGATTTTGAAGAATCAACAGAAATCATGAAATATGTAAGTGACTACCTGTATCCTGAAAGAGACACATTAGATTCACCAATTCTAAAAAGTATTAGTTTCTTTTTCTCACCTGAAGAATGTTTTGATTATTATATAGAAGATTCAATTGATGCAGAAGCAATGGTTGGAGGTTATGATTGTGAAGTGGACTTAATAATCCCTAGTGGTTTAAGTAGAAATATTAACCCATTAAGAAAAAGTTTCGCAGGAGCAATAACCACAATTGGAAAAGTAAAACCAGACATTATTTTGTATAAATTAAGTGAAGATGAATCAACAAGCATACAAATAATTGAATCAGAATCTGGACAACTAATGAAACTTGAAGGAGAGTTTATAACAAACTTACCTGAAACAACAAAGATTAAAATTGATTGTGAAAATAGAAATGTATTCTATGAAAAATATGGTGAATGGTTCAAGATAGATCCTTATTGTATTAGTGTAGATTCTAGTTTTTTCATATTGGATCATCATTTTAATTTTGAAAACAGTATCAATTGTAAAGTGACTGATGTAATTTACTATGAAAAAGGAGGATAAAAAGTATGGTTGTTGTTTTAGATAATCAAGAAAATATTCTTCAATTTTTAGATACTGAATTATCAGAAATACATATTACTGATGAATATCAAGGATATGAAACATTAAAACTATCACATAAACTTACAAATGTTAAAAGAGACAAGCAATTATTCAAACAAGGAAACAAAATCTTTGTTGATAATTGTTTGTTTGTTATTAATAGTGAATGCACCTTTGATTATATAGACAAATCTATTGATGTAGATGCAGAAGAAATAATTGTAGAATTAAACAATTGTAAACCATTCTATATCCGAGATCCCAATTATGCTTCGCATGTAAATGGAAACACAATCATTATCAGCAAATTATTCCTAAACAAATTACTGAAAGGATTTTTCAATGTTACAAAAACAGATATTGACAGTATTGATTATAGTAAAAGATTAATCAATGTTCAAGGATCAATAACAAAATACAACTTATTAAAAGCTATTGAAAAACAATCAGGATTAGTATTTAAAACAAATTATTCTTTAAAAAATAATAACATTATAAAAGAAATACAATTACTAAAACCTGCAAATTATGGAGTAACACACAATAAAATTGTAGAAAGTGTTGTAATTGGAGAAAATACTAATGAATTATCATATAGTAGTGATGAAACCAAAAATGCATTAGGTATAATGCCAGTAATTTCTTCAGAAAATACTGATGAAGTAGATTATTCAAAAATACTTAGACAATTTTACAATCTTGACGTAAACAATAATATTCCACCAACATTATTTGAATATGATTTTTACATACAAGACATTATTGATTGTGCTGAAAAACTATTAGTACTTCTTGATGTTCAAAAATACTTCCCAAACAAGTTTGAAATATCACATAGTGAAATATATGAAGATTCATCAAAAAACAAAGTCTACAATGTTAAAATAGGCATGGGACAAATGATACTTCTACTTGCAGAAGCAATAATCAACACTGAAGACAATAACTCTGAAAACATTTCACTTAAAATTGTAGATTGTGCAGATTTACCATCCCACAGCCATATTGACTGCATCATAAAACAGGATGAAATAATACAATTAGCAAGAATAATCAAATCGTACTGCATAACTCAAACAAAAGCACCAAACAGCTTATCAATTACAGGTGGAAGACTAAGCTTCCAATATTTGATATATGTTCTTGCAAAATATTTAACAACAAAAAAAGATGTTTTCTTTAATTCTAATGAACTAAAAATAATAGACACTGTTTCTTTAACATTTGTACAAGAAAATATTCACTATATAAAAGATTATGAAAACTACGAATACATGCCATTCATGTACACACAAAATACAACCTCTTCAAATAAAATCCCAACCATTACACCACGCCAAATCCCCGGATGCACTATTTTAGATGTTGAAAAATATATCAGCGAATCATACCCTATTCTCAAAATTAAAAAAATAAAAGGAGCATCCACACTAGGAATTGAAATAACTAATCAGGGAATAGCAGATGATGATCCCAATACTTCAATGATATATTTCCAACAACCGAATCTAATTCAGGATGAAAGCGAAATAACTATTGACTACAAAAATAAGTCAATAAAATTCATGAAATATGTTGAAAAAGAAGTAGAAAAACAGGTAACTGAAAATGTCACAACAGGAGATCCCAACACAATAACCGTAAACATGATGCCATCATGTGGCTGTTGTGCAGGAACAGCATATAAAAGATACACAAAAACCTGGAAAAACTACTGCCCAAACTGTGGCAAAACTGGAACATTAACCGACAATCCTAAAAAAGTGTACGAAGGCGAAATAACTTGTAGCATGAAAAAAGGAGGATGTGACGCAGATTACTGCGGATACTGTGGAGGGGACAAATGGGGTCATGGTAAATGTAAAAAAGTTAAATTAACTCCTGGAGAAGCAGAAACAACAACCACTGCAACAAAAACAGTCAAAGAAACAGTAGGAGAATATAAAGAAATAACTGCAGAATATACTGGTGATGAAAGTGATTCAAAACAAAATATAGTAAATGTAATCACAAAACAATCAAAATTCAACTACTGGTACGGCAACGTAACTTTCAAACTAAAAGGCTGTGATTTTGTATCATTAACATGTGATACAACAAAACTTTTTGAATTTTCAAGATTCCCATATGTAAAACCAAGAGGAGAATTATATATTCATGCTTTACCAACACTTGTAGATTTCAATTATCTCACAGTATGTGATGGTAATCCAAAATTAGAACCATTTGAAACTAGCGAACAATCAGTAGAAGAAGTACTGATTGGATGCTGGCAAAAATTAAACGGTTCAGGAGATAACACAAAATGGTTAGAGAAAAATGAAAGCATAAAAGTAGACCTTGTAGAAACACCAGGGCACAATTATAATGTAGGGGATTTTGTATATGTAAGATTCCCAGATTCAGAGGTGTTCAAAGCACAAATAACAGAAATAAGTTATAATCCTTATCTAAATGGTGATAAAGAGATTAAAATAGGTAATGTTAAACGAGAGAGTGTAATATGACTAAACTAACTGAAAATGAAAGAAAAGCACTAAATAATGCATGTGCAAGATTAAGAGAAACAAACCTAGGCACAAAAATAGGAAACATTGAAGATTTCCTAGACATCGACATATTAAAGACAGATGCCAATACAGTAAGTAAAGCCATTGATGAATTGTTCGACAAATGGGCAAATCCATTATTAAATATTACAGTACCTCCACCAGGTTTTTTCACTTTAGCAGGAGATGCTGAAGGAAATCTATGGTGTTATTGTAATGATGAAACCAACCCTCCAATTTTTGAGCATGATGAAACTACTGGTGATTTATATTTAAATATAGCTAGTGAAGATGGAGCAAATAGTTATCAGGTACATGTTGGCAATTATATTGCTGTTAAACATTTAAATGATTATTATAAGAAAACAGAAATTGATTCAAAATTAGGTGGGAAATCAAATGTTGGACATAATCATGATGAAAGGTATTATACTGAAACTGAAATAGATGCGAAAGTAAATAATATTAATTCTCAGATAAATTCATTAATTGGTTTTACAGCAACAATAGTAAATTCATTACCCTCTACAGGGGAAGTTGGAGTAATGTATTTAAAATTAAATACTTCAGCTTCTGTTGAGGGTAATATTTATGATGAGTATATTTGGGTTAATAATAAATTTGAGAAAATTGGTTCAACTGAAACAACAGTTGACTTATCAGGGTATGTTACACAAACAGAAATGAATACTCAATTAGCAAATAAAGCAAAGATTAACCACGACCATCTAAGTCGTGATATCGAGATTAACCCTGATGTAGAGGATGGTATGTGGGTGTCTGAATATGGAATTAATAGACAGACCGATGTAAATTGTTATGTTTACGATCATGAAAAAAAATTAGAGAATATTGATGATGGGGCTAATAAAACAGTTGTTGATTCTAGTTTATCTTCATCTTCAAAGAATCCTGTGCAGAATAAGGTGGTAAATAGTGCTTTAAGTGGAAAATCAGATATTGGGCATGAACATACCAGTGATGAAATACATTATGCATATGACCAAAATGTAAGTGTAACAACAATTTTGGAGAATAAAGCCGCGAAAAATCATACTCATAATTATATTCCCTCTACTGTTTCACAAACTGTTTTTGGTAGTGGGGATTCAAAAGTTACTGCTACACGACAGGGGAACGTTGTAACTTTAAGATTATATCTTGCTGGAGAATTTACAGAATCATGGAAACAATGGTGTACAATTACAGATTCCCAATACCTCCCTGATACTGATGGGGAATTTACAGATTTTGGAATATCCTCCAGTTATGGAACACACATGTTGCTTCGTATTAATTCTGATGGAAGAGTGAGAACAGGATATGGGCAGAATAAAACCAGTTACTGTTATCAAACAATTACATTCTTAAAAAATAACTGATGGAGGATTGGTGATGGTTAAAAAAATATTAATTGGAAATTTCAAAGGACCAAAAGGCGATACTGGACCAACAGGACCAACAGGTCCTAAAGGTGATAAAGGAAGTAAAGGTGATACTGGACCTGCAGGAAAAGATGGTAAAGATGGAAACATTGAAACACCCACCACTATTTTAAATAAATTAAAAGAAGTGGATGGAGCAGGTTCAGGTTTAAATGCAGATTTGGTGGATGATGAACATTCTGAAACATTTGCAAGACAAGAAATATTAGAAACCACAATGGATGATTTAAAAAACACTAGATTAGTAATGGGTCGTTTATCAGACCTTGCTGGAGAAGATGGAGTTAAACTAGAATTAAATTATGGAAATTCTGTTTACGGTAAAATTATTTCTTCCAATCCTGAAATTAACACAGGGGAAAATGTGGTAATTAATTTTATTGTAAATGGTGTTTCTTATGAAAGAACAACTGATGCTAATGGTAGAGCAATACTGCCGATTAGATTAGACCCTGGAAGTTATATGTTGGAGGGTATTGTAAAAAGAGGAGCTGCTGGAGAGAATCCTCGTTTAGAACAAACAAGATTACTGATTGTACATTAAAAATTGATAGGGGGATTATTTTTGGGATGATTAGTGAAGAATGTGAAAAATGTGCATTTTATGATCCTTGTGATAAAGAGGTTCCTTGTTGTTTTGAAGGTGCAATTATAAAATGCAGTATTTTAAAGGAATATTTAGATGATTTAAAATTTAAAAAGGAGATGAAAATAAATGGTTAATGAACATATTAGTTTTACAAAATACACTTATTTGATGAATAGAATTGCTTATTGGTTAGTGAATAATAATAAAAAGTTTAATACAAGACAAGTGTATAGTTACATGAATCGTGTAGCTGATTATGGCACAATTATAAAAGCAATTAAAAAGAGAGGTACGAATTATCAACAAGACAGTCTTATTGCAGAGTTTGTTGAATGTGCAATATTTGATAATAAAGATTTAAGTTTCCTCCCAAATTATGTGTCTGATACTGATGGAACAAAGTATTATAAGAATTGTTATGTTAGTATGGCTAATCGTGTATCAGCTTATGAAGTATTAAATGGTGTTAGTCCAGCTATTGTTTATCTTGAAGACCCACATGGCAACGGAACAACCAGCGACACCACAGACATCACATTAAAAAGGTTTACCGACAAATTTGGTGGTGTAACAGATATAGACTCTTGCTTGAACAAAATCCGAGGAAGAGGATATGGATATTATTATAACTCCAAATATAATACTCAGGAAACTATTAATAAGATATATAATAAGCAAGGAGTTAATTGTACTGATTCAAGTCAATTATTTTACCGTTTAGGACTTGCATTAGGGTATAATGTACAATTCATTCATGTACGATGTAGAAGTGGGACTGGGCATGTAAGGCTCAGATTGAAACATCCTAAACATACTAGGGGCTCTTGGATTTATCGTGACCCTGCAGCAGTTTTAAATGGAAACAGTGTTTCAAGTAATTGGTGTATGAATGGTACGATTTTAGCGTATGATCCAGCTTGGATTTTTAGTGATTTGTATCAATGATTTTTTTTTTGATGGATTCTACTTTTTTTTAGTGGAATTCTTTATTTTTTTTTATAAAAATAAGTAGTAATAAATAGAAACCTTTATATACTATAGTAACCAATATAATAATAGAACTACAGGGAGGTGAAAAACATTGATAGAAAAGAATTAATTGGGATACTTGGATTAATACTCCAAGTCATCTCAATAATAATAACACTAATGAGGGGATGAAAATCTCCTCACACAATTTAATATATTAAAATTTTTATTATTTAAATTTTCTCAAAAAAGGAGGATAAAAAAATGATAACACTAACAAATATAATCAATGTAATTATAACATGCCTATTTATAATATTAGTAATATCTGAAAGGGATAATCCAAAGAAACTTCCAATTGTACTATGTACAATTTCAATATTGTTAACAATTTTAAGTTTTGTCCTATAATATCAGGACAATAACTTTTTTAATTTTTTTTAAAAATGGGGGAATGACTTATGGAAAGAAGCACAATAAAATTAGAAGTAAGTTTAATTAATAAAATAAAAGAAATACAAGCATTAAACGGTTACAAATCAGTAAATGAAACAGTAAAACATATCCTGCCACAAGGAACAGTAACACCTGAAACAGTAACTTATGAACAACCTGCATTCACATTGAAAAGCGGAGATATCTATAAGAACATCTCGTGGAGTGAATTAAAAAAAGCAGAAGTAGGTACTCAATGGAGCAATAGTGAAACAGCAACAGTAATATACAAAGATGAATTTGGTGCACTTATAAGATTTATAGATTCTTACAATGATGCTTATTTAAATTACTTCCACTTTTTATAAACGCAGTACAAGGATAAGGGTTTAATTTTGGGGGGATAAAATTTAAAACCTATTTTTGATATAATATTTAATCGAGTAGAATGTTTTAAGTATGTTATAATTAACTCGTTGTAGACACGACTGTTGAATTTAGGTAAACAATTATAAGTTATGAAAAATATAGTAAGTGTTATATTTTTATAAATTATTTATGGAGAATATTTCATGGAAAAAGGAACTGATGTTTTAAAAGAAGGCTTCGCTAAAATGACAAAAGGTGGAGTTATTATGGATGTTGTCAATGCAGAACAAGCAGGAATTGCAGAAGATGCTGGTGCAGTAGCTGTTATGGCTTTAGAAAAAGTACCTGCAGATATTCGTGCAGCTGGTGGAGTAGCTAGAATGGCTGACCCTACTATTGTTGAAGAAGTTGTAGATGCAGTTTCAATTCCTGTTATGGCTAAAGCTAGAATAGGTCATATTGCAGAGGCACAAATTTTAGAAACATTAGGTGTAGATATGATTGATGAAAGTGAAGTACTTACACCTGCTGATGAAGAATATCATTTAAACAAAAAAGAATTCACTATTCCTTTTGTATGTGGTGCACGTAATTTGGGGGAAGCTTTAAGGAGAATTGATGAAGGTGCTGCAATGATTCGTACCAAAGGTGAACCTGGTACAGGAAATATTGTTGAAGCAGTTCGTCATATGAGAATGGTTTTAGGAGAAATCAGAACTATTCAAGGTTTAGATGAAGAAGAATTATGGAAATACGCAAGAAAAATAGAAGCTCCAATTGACCTTGTTAAAGAAACCGCACAACTCGGTAAATTACCAGTAGTTAACTTTGCAGCTGGAGGTATTGCTACTCCTGCAGATGCTTCTTTAATGATGCAATTAGGTTCTGACGGTATTTTTGTAGGTTCTGGAATCTTCAAATCCAATAATCCTGAAGCATTTGCTAAAGCTATTGTTGAAGCAACTGCAAATTATGATAAACCTGAAGTATTAGCTGAAGTTTCAAAAGGACTTGGAGAAGCTATGAAAGGTTTAGAAATGTCTACATTATCTGAAGCTGACAGAATGCAAGACAGAGGAATTTAAATTCCTTATTTTTACTTTTTTTCATGACAATTGTGGTTATTGGTCCACTAGCACAAGACCAGATTATTACTCAAAATTCAAAAACATATGCTGCCGGAGGAGCTAGCTATTTTCAATCATTTGTTTTTGAAGAATTTAATATGGATTATGTTGCAGTTGCAAACTTCAATAATCTGGATTTAATTAGGGATTTTCCAAATTTAGGTAATTTAATTCCTATTGTTGGCGATGATACTCATTATTTTATTAATGAATATCCTGAAAACGATAATTTGGACATCCGGAAACAATACAGCAATTTTGCAAACATTCCAATTTTAAAAGACCAGTTGGAGTTTGTTTTTGATGATATTTTAGAAATTGATGCATTTGTTTTAAATCCGTTAAATAGGAATGATTTTCCTGTTGAAACGATTGATTATTTAAAAACTTTCGATGTGCCGATTTATTTATCCATGCAGGGTTTTTTACGCATTCCTGATGAGAAAATTGATGATAAAAATTATTCAATTAAATTAGAAAAACCCGATAATTTGGATGATATTTTAAATGGAATTACAGCTATATTTTTAGATGAATCTGAAGCTAAACTTGTATTTGATGATGATAATTACAGCAGATATGACATTGATGAAATTGTAATTACAAATGCAAGTGAAGGTTCCAGAATTATTTGTGGTAATGAAATTAAAATTGAAGCCTTCGAAGTTGAGGATATAGCAGATTCAACAGGCTGTGGAGACACATATATGGCAGCTTATATTTTAAAGAGATTGCTTTTAGATTCACCAGAAGAAGCAGGAGAATTCGCTTCATTAATAGCTAGTGAAAAATTAATGTCATTCGGACCATACAAATCTTTAATATAACTTTAATTTAGTTATATTGTGATTATGGATATTTATAAGAATATTACTCGTTTTTTTAAGCTTTTATTTAAATTTTATTTAATTAGAAAACTTTATTAATTAATGAAAAAATAATTATATATGATTTCTGAATTTTTTTAGTTTATATAATAAAGGGGCAATATGTTAAATAATTCATCAGATAAAATTAAAAAGGAGTTTGAAAACTTACGTAATGAGCTTTTAGATTTAACTTTAAGAAATCAGCTTCTTAATTTTAAAACCAGAGCCAGAACAATTACAATTTCAAACCAATCACCAATTAACATTTACCAGACATTGGTTCTGCAAAATAATAAAATGTATTTTGTAGCTAATAAAAAAGAGAAAAAAGAGGAAAAATCCGGATTTTCAATTTGGGATCATGCTCCATTTGATCTTTCAAGGTTTACTGATGGAGATAAAACATTATCTACAGATTTGACTCCTAATGAGCTTCAAAAAAGATTGTTTTATATTAATAACCAAGCTAAAACAATGTTGCAGGAACAGGGTTACAATATTCTTTATTTGGCTGTTGGATTTTTGGAATGGAGAGATAATACCAAACCAAAACAGGTAAATCATGCTCCATTAGTTCTTATTCCAGTTGCAATGGAACGTAAAAAGGTAGGCAAATCCTTTAATTTAGAGTGGACAGGAGAAGACATTCAAACAAATATCTCTATTAAAGCTAAATTAAAAGAAAATGGTATTGAATTTCCGGATTTTGAATTTAAAAAATATGGTGAAGCTATTGACCATTATTTAAGAGAAGTTAGAGATTCTGTTAGAGGAATCGGTGAATGGAAAGTTAATACTAATATAGCTTTAGGTTTCTTCAGTTTTACTAAATTTGTAATGTACAATGATTTAAATCCGGAAGCATGGGAAAATAATGTGGATTTAACTAAAAATGAACTGATACAGGCTATATTTAATCCAAGTGTTAATGATAAGAAAGCATTTAAAGAGGAAGACATTGATTCTCAGTTGGAATACTCTAAAATGTATCAGGTTTTAGATGCTGATTCTTCACAGATTGCAGCTATCCAGGATGTTAAAGCAGGAAGGAATCTGGTTGTAGAGGGACCTCCTGGAACAGGTAAATCTCAAACAATTGTAAATTTAATAGCTGAGCTTCTTGCTGAGGGAAAGTCCGTTTTGTTTGTCAGTGAAAAAATGGCTGCATTAGATGTGGTAAAAGACAGACTGACAGGTGTCGGATTAGGCAAGTTTATATTGGAACTGCATTCACACAAAACAAGGCGTAAAAAATTTCTGAAGGATTTGGAAAAAGCTACAACAGTAAGGTCTCAGGAGCCAATAAATATAGATCAGACAATAAGAAAACTTGAAACATTAAGACAGCAGCTTGATGATTATGCAGAAATTATCCATAAGCCTTTATATGGAGTTCAATTATCAGCATTTCAGTTATATGGTTTAAAAGAAGCTGCTGATGAGCATTTTTCAAGAAGTGACCGTATAATTCCATTGGTCAGGTTTGATCATCCTGAAACTTTAACTTTAAAGGATTTGGATGATATTACCATATCTTTGGAAAACTTGGCTGAACTGTATCAAACAATTTCTAAGGAAAATCCGTGGAGTAAATGTGCTCCAAAAAGTTTGCTTCCTGCAGATTTAAGGGAAATTGAGCAATTGATTAATGACACATTACATGCTTTAGATGACTTTTTAGTTGAAAGGGGAAGAGTTTATGACATTTATGGAATTAAAAAACCGGAAACACTTAATGAATTTGAAAAGTCTCTTTCAGCATTTGATATAATCAGTTCTAAAAATTCTGAATTAATTGATGGTGATATATTAAAATCTGGAGCCTGGAATAATAACAATGATGATGCTTATAGATTAATAAATGAATTGGAAAAATATCAAAAAGTAGCCAAATCATTAGATAGGTTTAATTCAAGCATATTTTCTGCAGACATTGACAGATTAATTGGAGAAGTTCGGGAAAGCACCCATAAGAAATTATCCAGATTATTTGGTAATAAACCTCATATTGAGCTGGTTGAAAGATATTATAATGGTCCAGTTCCTAAATCTCCTGAAGATGTTTTATTTGATTTGGAACAGGCAAAACAAGTAATAGCTATTAAAAAGCAATTGGATGCAAATGAGTCATTAGCTCGCAAATATTATGGTGATTACTGGCATTTAGGTGCAAATGTCAATGATTTAAAAGAAATAGCAAAGTGGATGAATGAATTTATATCTTTAACACGTGATGGAATCTTTTCACAAGATACTATTGATATTTTATCTAATGATATGTTCAGCATAAATCCTAAGGAAGATTTAACTGAATATATTGAATCAGGAAATTTATTTGAAAGTGAACTTAAAAAATTAGAATCCAAATTAAATCCTAGAAGTAAACTAATCTTTAAAAGAGATACTGGTGATGTTGCTTTTGAGAGATGGCAGGAACAACTATATAATTGGAGAGGACAGCTATCCAGTCTTCACTTATGGTCTCAGTATTTGAATACTAAAAATGCTTGCAGGGGAACTGACTCTGAACAGTTTATTGATTCAATTGAAAGAAGAGACATTAAAAAAGATGATGTTAAAGCATTGGTTCAAGGAAACTTTGCAGATTCATTACTGAATATTTTATTTGTTGAAAATCAGGAACTGGCTACATTTATCGGAGAATTGCATGAAAACAGAATAAAAGAGTTTGAAGATTTGGATAAAAAAATATTGTCCCTAAACCGCAAAAGAATTTTCCAAAAATTAAATAATAATATTCCACAAATATTTGGAGCTACTGAAAACCCAGAAGCTAAAATACTTGCTGGAGAATTTACAAGAAAAAGCGGGCACCTGCCAGTTAGAAAATTATTGGAAAAAGCAGGAGGAATAATTAAAAAGATAAAACCATGTTTCATGATGAGTCCTTTATCTGTTGCACAGTATCTTGACCCTACAAATGAAGAATTGCAGTTTGATGTTGTTATTTTTGATGAGGCAAGTCAGGTTAAACCTGAAGATGCATTAGGTGCATTTATGAGAGGTAAAACAGCAGTTGTAATGGGAGATACTCAGCAATTGCCTCCAACATCTTTCTTTGATCAAATGGCAACTGGTGAAAGCGAAGAGGAAGTGGCTACTTCATTGGATATGGAAAGTATCCTCCATTTATGTAAACTGTCATTCCCTGTTAAAATGCTAAAATGGCATTATAGGAGCCGTCATGAATCTTTAATTTCTGTTTCAAACAAGGAATTCTATAATAATGAGCTGTTGGTATATCCTTCTCCATCTCATGATGATCCTGAACTGGGATTAAAATTACATTATAATCCGAATACTGTATATGATAGAGGTTCGTCATCTGCAAACCATTTGGAAGCTCGTGATGTTGTAAAAGAAATTTTCAATCATTTTGACAAATATGGGGATACTAAAAGTTTAGGTGTCGGAACATTTTCCGTTGCTCAAAAAAATGCAATTCTTGAAGAATTGGAAATTGAACGTAAAAAGCGTCCTGAATTGGAGCCATTATTCTCAGAAAATAAGGATGAACGTTTCTTTGTTAAAAACCTTGAAACAATACAGGGGGATGAAAGGGATGTTATCCTAATAAGTGTAGGATATGGTTATGACCAAGCAGGAAAAATGTCTCTAAATTTCGGTCCGTTAAATCAGGATGGTGGGGAAAGAAGGTTAAATGTATTAATTACACGTGCAAGGGAAAAATGTGTAGTATTTTCCAACTTCAAGGCTTATGATATGCATTTAACAGCCAATCCGCCATATGGTGTAAAAGCTCTAAAAGAATTCCTGTCATATGCTGAAAACTTGACATTGGGAGCATCACAAATAACTCAGCAATCCAGTGAACCGTTTGAAGATGCAATAGCCAGTTTCCTGGCTGAAAATGGTTACACAGTAGATAAACAAATTGGATGTGCAGGATTTAGAGTGGATTTGGCTATTGTTGATGATGAAAATCCTGGAAAATATATTTTGGGAATTACAACTGATGGAAAAATGTATGCATCAAGTAAAGTAGCTGGAGACAGGGACAGGTTAAGGGAACAAGTCCTAAAAGGTCTTGGATGGAAACTTTACCATTTATGGTCTACAGACTGGTATAGGAATAGGGATTTAGGACGTAAAAGATTACTTGAAGCTGTTGAAGTAGCTATTAGAGAAACCCGTGAAGAAGAAAAACGTAAATCAGAAGAAGCTAAAAAACTGGCTGAAAAAAGGAAAAAAGAAGCTGAAAAATTAGCTGAAGAATTGCGTATTGCAAAACAAAAAGAGCTTGAAGAGCAAAAAGAAAATGAAAAATCAACTCCTGATATTGGGGAAGATGAAAATATAGAAGTCATCCCTCCTGAAGATGATTGGGACTCTGGTGAAAATAAAACTGATTTCGATAATGTTGATGATTATTTATCTGAAGAAAATGATGATGAATCAGAGTTTAGTGAGGATGTGGTTTCTGATATTGATAATGATGAGAATATTGAGGTTGTTTCTTCGAAAGCTGACAGTTCTGAATTTAATGAGGACGCAGTTTCTGATGTTGATGTTGTTTCTCCTGAAGATGACAGTTCTGAATTTAGGGAAAAAATGGATCATGATCATGGAAATGATGTTGTTTCTTCTGAAGATAATGAATCAGAGTTTAAAGAAGATGTAGTTTCTGATGTTGAAATTATTCCTATTGAAGATGACGGTTCTGAGTTTAGTGAGGATGTAGTTTCTGATGTTGATGTTGTTTCTCCTGAAGATGGCGGTTATGAAGTTAATAATGATTCTTTAAAATCTAAAAAAGAAGATTCATTCGAATCTAAAGAAAAAACTTATCAAAAATCTTCAAATAATAAAAATAAATCTATTAAAGACGAAGATAAATCTAAAAAGAAATCTTCTTTATCAAAAGGTTTTGGCATTAGTTCAATTTTCAAATCTAAAAAGAAAAATATGCAGGAAAACACTGGAATGGATGATATTAAATTTAGTAAAAATATTGAACATGAGGATGAATTAAATCTTAAAAAGGATGCTGCAGATTTAAAACCCGAAGAAAAAGCGAAAGAGGTAAAATCTAAGGATAAAAACATTGATAATGAGGATATAAAATCTAAAGATGATGAATCAAACACTTCAAAATCTGAAAATGACATTAAATTAGAAAGCAATTCGGAAGAAATTAAATCTCAACTAAGTTCTGATGAGGAAGCAGATTCTGTAGAATCAAATGATAATAAATCTAAAAACAGTTCTATTAAAAGTATTTTCTTTGATAATGAAAGACTGGAAAACAAAGAACATGGAACAATAACTAGTGTGATTATTGGTAAATCTAAATTGGAAGAAGAGGAAATTGAAACCGTAGGTGGTGAAATAATGGAGAATGAAAATCCTAAGTTACATAGGCCAACTCCTAAAGATAAGTATGTTGTAGAACCTGAAATTGTTGATGAAAATTCACAAGAGGATGAGGAAAAATTATATGAAAATCTGAAATTTAAGTCTAATGTGGATTTGGATGATGAGGATATTCATAATGTGGCTTCTAATATTGTGGCAAATGCTTTTGAAGAAGTAATTTCAGATGTTAATAATGAAAAAGACAGTGAAGCAAATATCATTGATGAAGATTATTATCAAGATTATGATGATGAAAATCAATATGCTCAACAAGATGACAATATTTCACAGGAAACATCAGTTACATCTACATCAGTTAATCAAAATGGTTATTATCAGGGAGTAAGTGGCATTACTAACCCTCTTAAAAAGAACAATGTTTACCATAAAACAAATGACAGTAAAAACAAATCTGTTAAAGATTCTCTTGTTGATTTAAAAAATGAAGTAAAATACATTAATAAATCATTAAAAGAAATTGAAAATCCAACACCTGCTGAATATGTAGCTGTAATTGACAGAACTGAAGAGTATGATCCAAATGATTACATAACTCCTGAACATGATGAAGATGAATATGTGTTTTCCCAGGATGAAACAGAAGAATTGACTTTTGCCGAAGCTGAAGAAAAAAGATATGAACAGGAAAAGTTAATGGAAGCACTTAAAAAAGAAATAGCCAGTGATGAAAATGTTATCATTCCTATTCATGAAGAAAAAAGAAGGCAGCAAATCCAGGATCAGGCTTTGGAGGACATTATTCAAACAGCTAATGAAGACTATGCTGAAATTGAAAAAGAGAGATTTAAAAATAACAATACATTAAAAGCATTTGATGACAAGAAACTTCCGGGAAAAGTTAAACTTAAGGATGAAATTGTAGAGTATAAGCAGGCTGAAGATATTGGTTTAACATCACAGGAAGATCTGTTTAAAAAGTCTAGTGAGGAAGTAGCTAAGTCTATTGATAAAATTGTGGAAGTGGAAGGTCCGGTTCACATCAGTGAAGTTATTAAAAGGGTTAAGGACAGCTGCAATATAAAAAGAGCTGGTGCTAATTTGAAAAAGGCAGTTAATGGAGCTATTAGTGCATCTGAAGATGCCGGAAACATTATTAAAATTGGTGACTTTTTATATGATTCTGCAAGTAATGACGTAAGTATCAGAAAAAGGCATAAACCTAATATTGATTTAATTTCTGATGAGGAAATAGCTAAAAATATTGAAAGAATTTTAGTTCATAAACAGTCACTGTCTGCAAAATCCCTGCCGAAAGAAGTTTCAAGGAATTTTGGATTTAAATCAACTTCTAAAAAGACAGCTAATAAAATCAACAGTGTTTTGGATTTGATGATAGCTGATAATAGAGTCAAGTTGGATAATGATATTGTTGAGTTAAAATAGTGTAGAATCATGTCAACAAAAGTTAAATCTCCAGAAAATTTACCTAAAAAACCAGGTGTTTACATAATGAGGGACGCCAATGATGAAATTATCTACATTGGCAAAGCTAAAAATCTTATTAATCGAGTCAGGTCTTATTTTAGAGAAAAACTGGACAGGCCTAAAACTCAAATTTTAATGAGTCATTTTGACAGTTTGGAGTATATTGTAACTAATTCTGAAAAAGAAGCTCTTATATTAGAAGCCACTCTTATTAAAAAACATCGTCCAAGGTATAATGTGCAGCTTAAGGATGATAAGAGATATCCTTATGTCAAAATTACAAATGAGAAATATCCTAGGCTGATTATAACAAGAAACATTACAAAAAACGGAATATATTACGGTCCGTTTACAGATGTAACTTCTGTTAAAAAAACTGTAAAATTCTTAAAATCATTGTTTAAAATTAGGACCTGCAGAAATATGGATGGACCATGTCTGAATTCTCAGATTGATTTATGCTACGCTCCGTGTTCCGGTGAAATTTCAAAAGAGGAGTACGATGAAATAATCAATAAGATTGATTTGTTCTTTCAGGGAAAATATTCTGTTATTGTTAAAAATCTTAAAAAGGAAATGGCTGAAGCAGCTGAAAATGAACAATTTGAAAAAGCCGCTGTTTTAAGAGATCAGATAACTTCCATTGAAGAGATTATGGAAAAACAGTTTGTTGATTTGGTTGATGATGATTTAGACCAGGATGTAATAGCTATTGCTCCTAATGATAATGAAGTTGTAGTTATTATAATGCCTATCAGAAACGGTAAAATTGTTGGACGTGATGACTTTTTAATGAGCGGATCACAGTATGAATCAAATTCTGAAATATTATTTGCATTTATTCAGCAGTATTACGGATTCAATCGCCATATTCCAAAACAGATTCTTTTAAATGAACCTATTGATGATACTGAACTGCTTGAAGAGTGGTTAAGTGATTTAAGGGGCAATAAAGTTTATATTAAAGTGCCTATGAAAGGCGTAAAGCTTAGACTTGTCAACATGGCTCAAAAAAATGCCGAAATTATCAAACATCAGAAGAAAGCTATGGAAAATTCATTAATTGAGCTTAAAAAATATCTGAAGCTTGATAAACTTCCGAGAATTATTGAAGGTTATGATATAAGTAATATTTCAGGTAAATTTGCTGTTGGTTCAAAAGTTTCTTTTAAAGATGCAAAACCAAATAAAAAGAAATATAAACGTTTTAAAATTGAAACTCCAGGACCTAATGATTTTGCTATGATGAAAGAATTGTTAACACGCCGTCTAAAAATGATTGACACAGATGAAGAACCTGATTTGATTGTTATTGACGGAGGTAAAGGTCAGTTAGGTATGGCCTGTGAAGTTTTGGATGAGCTTAATTTAGTTCATATTCCTATTATTGGACTGGCTAAGGAATTTGAAGAAATTTATATTCCTAATTCTAAAAGACCAATTATTATTCCTAAAAATAATAAGGCTTTGCATTTGCTTCAGCAGGTTAGAGATGAATCTCACAGATTTGCAATTACTTATCACAGAAAATTAAGAAGCGATAATATAAGCGAATCCTCATTGGATGATATTCCAGGCATTGGTAAAAAACGTAAAATCAATATTTTAAAGGAATTTGGAACTATGGATAAGGTTAAAAATGCTTCTGTCGAAGAATTGGCTAAAATAAAGGGCATGAATGAGAAAGTAGCCACTAATGTTTATGAATATTATCATTAATCATCTTTATTTGATTTTTTATAAAATTCTATTTTTTTTCAATTAGATTTAAATATGATGAATTTTAATAAGTTTAATACAGTAAAAACAATTTATTGGGAATTAGATACTATGGTTAAGTGTCCAAGATGTGGATATGAAAATAACGGTATTTCAGTATACTGTGAAAATTGTACATATCCGATTAAAAATCCACAAACTGCTAATTCAAATAATAAAAAAGACAACGGATGGAATATTAGCACAGGTAAAAAAATAGCTATTGTTTTAGGAATTGTGGTAATAGCTTTATTATTATTTTCATTTATTTATAACTCAACTCAGCCTGATAACAAAAGTTCATTAAATGTTATTTCCGCTGATGAAAAAGTACAGGAAGGTTCCAATTATCCTTATCAGGCACATATAATTTACAATGGAACCTGGTCCGGTAAAGTGGGAGATCCAAATTATATCCGCGAAGTATCAGGTCGTGGAGATGAATCATACAATTTAGACTGCGCACCATGGGACAAAGTAACAATGGTAATTGAAAAATCAGACGGCAGTTCCAATGAACTTAAAATAGAACTTCTTAAAAATGGTAATGTAGTAGCTGAAAACTCAACTACTAGTTCAACCGGCAGTGTGGTTATCAATTATAATTATTAGTTTGAAACTTCATTAACTTTAGCTTCTAACAATTCAATAAGTTCTTCAGTTTTGTATATTCTTATTTCTTCTTTATCTGGTTGGAATATTTTTATAAATGCAATTAAATCATGGCATAACTGATCATATTGTATATTGAATGTATTGAAGTTGGATAATAAAGCAATTACTTTTTCCTGGTTTAAATCATCATTATCCTTTAGTATTCTTTCAATATTTGCAAAATGTGTTTCAATCATTAGTTTGTCATTTTCTAAAGTGTCAATATATTCTTGAATTTTGTTGCTGTTAGTCATTTTAATCACTTATTTTAAAATATATTTAATTAAAATATATATAGCTTCAATTATAAAATTATCTATATTATTGTTGGGGCATAAAACATGATTAAAGTTGACAATATTAGTAAAACATATGAATTAGATAACAAGGATAAAGTTATCGGAATTAAAAATATCAGTTTTGAAGTTAAAGAAGGGGAAATCCTTGGAATAATGGGAAGAAGTGGTTCTGGTAAAACTACTCTTTTAAGATTGCTTAGAGGAGTTGAAGAACTTGATGAAGGAAGCATAACAGTTAGTGATGTAACTGTTCGTGCAGGTGATTCTCAATTTTATTATAATCAACTTAAAAAAGAAACAGCTATTCATCTTCAAAGATCATTTGGTATATGGCCTGAAACAGTCCGTGAAAATGTTTTAAGAAAATTATATGCTCGTAAATATTTTGATGAAGAAAGTACTGATTTTAATGTAGCTGAAAGTGAATTTGGTGATGAGGCAGATAAGATACTGGATATGGTTTCTCTAACTGATAAGGCTGATCATTATGCTGCTGTGTTAAGTGGTGGTGAAAAACAAAGATTGATTATAGCTAGACAACTTGCAAAACAGCCAAAAGTATTGCTTCTTGATGAACCAGCTACAATGGCATGCCCTAAAACAAAACAAGAAATTCTTGATGCTGTTAAAAAAATCAATAAAGAGTTAAATATTACAGTTGTTGTTGTCTCTCATTTACCTGAAATTCAAAGATATTTGGCTGATAGAGTTATTTTGCTTGAAAATGGTGAAATTAAAAAAGACGGCAATCCTGATGAGATTATTGATGAGTTTTTAAGTGAAATGGAAGAACCTGAAGATATTGAAAACATTTCAACTGATGAAACTGTTATTAAAGTAGAGGATATCTATAAAAGATTCTATTTATTCTCTGGGGGAGAAGTTCTACAAATTAAGGATATAAACTTTGATGTTAAAAAGGAAAATATTATAAGTCTTATTGGCCCTAGTGGAGCAGGTAAAACAGTTTTGCTTAGAATGTTGGCTGATTTGGAATTGCCTGATAAAGGGAAAGTTGTTTATGAACTGGATGGTGACTGGGTAGATATTTCAATGCCAAGTATGCAGCGTATGGATGTAAGAAGAAAATTAGGTTTTATGTATCAGGAATTTGCCTTAAGTTATTATTCAACTGTTTTAAGCCAGTTAGCTACCCGTTTAGGTTATAAAAATCAGGATGTTGTAAAACAAGCAAGGAAAAAAGCTGAAAAATTAGGATTAGGTGAAGAATTGCTGGACTCACTTTATGCTTTAATTGACTTGCCTGAAAGTGAAGCAAGAGACCTTTTAGCTAAAATAGGTTTGATGCCTGATATTTTAGAAGATTTATTCCCTAAATTCCCTGAAACAGCTACTAAAGAGGCAGTAAAAGATATTTTTGAATTGCTTGATTTGCCTTTGGATATTTTATATAGAAAATCATATGAATTATCTGGTGGTCAGGAAGTTAGGGTAATGCTTGCTTTAATTTTAATTTCAAAACCTGAATTCTTACTTTTAGATGAACCGTTTGGAGATTTAGACCCGATTACTTTAAGAATTGTAGCTAATTCCCTTAAGAAAATATCTAAAGAATATAACATCACTGTCATAATGATTTCACACAATACTGACTTTGTTAAGGAAGTAAGTAACAGAACTCTTCTTATGGAAGACGGTAAAATAGTAGATGATAGTGAGGATGTTGATAAAGCTGTTGATAACTTTATTAACTTATGTCATGCTGACTATTTAAAGGAGAATAATTAAATGTTTGATATTATTGCTGTTCCTGTTGACGGATCTGAATATGGGTATAATGCTGCTGATGTAGCTATTGAAATAGCTAAGAAATTTGATTCTAAAATAGCTGCCATTCATGTTCTGGAGGAATTCTCTTTTAGTAACTATGGTGAATCAGAAGATAATGGAAATAAAATTCTGGCAAAAGTTACTAAAAAGGCTAATGATGAAGGAATAGATACTGTTGAGCATTTATTAACTGCTGATGCTTTAAGAGATATGAAATTTATCATTAATCAGGCACATGCTGATTTGGTTGTTATCCATGCATTAGGTTCAGATGATAAAAGATTTGTTTCTTTTGAAGAAAATGAAGTATCTCAAAATCAAATAGGTTCTGTTAGTGAAAGGCTTTTAAGAACTTCTGATGTTCCGGTTGTTTTAGTTAGGTAAAAAGTTGTATAAAAGAGTTTAAATATTATAACGAACTTAGTATTCATAACATAAACTATTTTAGTTTTTTATAAAAAAGGAGACTTTTAATTTATGATTGTAAAAGATTGGTGTTCATTCTGTGGAGAATGTGCAGGAGTTTGTCCGAGAAATTTAATACAAGTTAAGGAGTATAGCTTAGTATTTGATGAAAGTGAGTGTAGAGAATGTAGTACATGCGTTGATGCTTGTCCTATTAATGCTTTGGAGAAAGAAGATTAAGGAGATTATTCTATGATTGAAACTGATGTATTAGTAATAGGTGGAGGACCAGCAGGTTCTTCAGCAGCAAAACATGCAGCTCTTGGTGGGGCAAAAGTCATTTTACTTGATAAAAGATCTGAAATCGGTGCTCCAAAAAGATGTGCTGAAGGTGTTTCTAAAAAAGGTCTTGCAAAACTTGGTATTGAACCAAGCCCACGCTGGATTACTAAAGAAATTGATGGTGTAAGACTTACTTCTCCTGATGGAACTGATGTCTGGTTAACAGAAGAAGAAATTGAATTGCCTGAAGCAGGTTACATTCTTGAAAGAAAAGTATTTGATAAACATATGGCTATGGATGCTGCAAGAGCAGGAGCTGAAATCAGAATCAAAACTTTAGCTACTGGAATGGATAAAATTGAAGATGGTTTTATTGTTTCTACAGAATCTATGGGTAAAACTGAAGAAATTAAAGCTAAAATAGTAATTGCTGCAGACGGTCCCGAAGGTCATGTTGCAAGATGGGCAGGTCTTAAAGGCAGTGCAAAAGCTAAAGAAATGGAATCCGGAGTTCAATATGAAATGGTAAATGTTGAATTTGACAGAGAAGCAGTCATTGAATTCTATTTCGGGTCATGTGCACCTGGAGGATATGTGTGGATTTTCCCTAAAGGTGATGACATAGCTAATGTAGGTTTAGCTATTCTCCAGCATAAAGCAACAAAACCAGCTATTGAATATTTGGATGATTTTATAGCTAAATGTCCTGCAACTAAAAATGCTCAGGCTGTTGAATTAAATGTTGGTGGAGATCCTGTTGGAGGAATGCCTAAAAAAATGTATGATGATAACATTTTGGTTTGTGGAGATGCAGCAGGTCAGGTAAACCCATTAACCGGTGGAGGAATCATCAGCGGTATGACTGGAGGAATGTATGCTGGTCAGGTAGCTGCTGAAGCTATTAAAGAAGGAGACCATTCTAAAAAATTCCTTAAAAAATACGATAAAATAACCCGTGATGATTTATCTCATGAAATTGACAAATACAAAAAAGTTCAGGAGTATATGTTAACTTTATCTGATGAAGAACTTGACAATATTGCTCATGCATTCCAGGATGTTAACTTTGAGAAAATTTCAACTACTGAACTTGTTAAAGCTTTAGTAAAAGTATCTCCTAAAGCTTTATTGAAATTAGGTAAATTTATTTAAGGTGATTTTATGATTCTAGTTACTGGTGGAGCAGGTTACATAGGTGCTCATACTAATAAAGCCCTAAATCAGGCAGGTTATGAAACTGTTGTTGTTGATAATCTTTCTAAAGGTTATGAAAACTTTGTTAAATGGGGACATTTTGAAAACTATGACTTTGGAAGTAAAGATTTAAGGGAAGTTTTTGAAAAGTACGATATTGATGGAGTTTTGCACTTCGGAGCCTTTTCATCAGTCGCTGAATCTGTTGAATTACCTCAAAAATATTTTAAAAATAATTATAAAAATACAATTAATCTTTTACAAATAATGAGGGAATTTGGAGTTAATAAGTTTATTCTCTCATCTACTGCTGCTGTATATGGAAATCCTGAAAAGGTTCCTATTACAGAAGACCAGGAATTAAAACCGATTAATCCATACGGTCATTCCAAATTCATAACTGAAAAGGCACTGGAACGTGAAGCTGCAAAAGGAGATTTTAATTATGTGGCTTTAAGATATTTCAATGCAGCAGGTTGTGATTTTGATTGTGAAATTGGAGAACTGCACGAACCGGAAACTCATTTGATTCCTTTAGTGTTAGATGCAGCTATTGGAAGAAGAGATTCCATTTCTATTTTTGGAACTGATTATAATACTCCAGATGGAACATGTGTTCGTGATTATATTCATGTTAATGATTTAGCTAAAGCTCACATTGACGCTTATGAATATTTATGCAATGAAAATGAATCTAATGTATTTAATTTAGGTAATGGAAAAGGATTTTCTGTTAAAGAAGTAATTGACATGGTTAAAAAAGTAACTGGAAAAGAATTTGCAGTTAAATTAGACGAACGCCGTGAAGGAGATCCTGATATTTTAATTGCTGATGCAACAAAAATTAAAGATAAATTAGGTTGGACTCCTCAGTATGATTTGGAAACTATTGTTGAATCTGCTTGGAACTGGCATAAAAAAATATATCAAGACTAGGTTATAGCTATGGAAAATGAAAATAGCGTAATTTCAAAAGTTGATGTACGTATAATTGTATCTGGATTGGATATTGCTGAAGTTGTATCTAAATCTGTAGATAATACTCAGCTTGAAAGGGATTATAATATAATTGTTTCTTCAATTATCCCTACAAATAATTTTGAAATAGCAAAAAAAGTAGCTAACGGTGGAGATATTATTCTCATTGGAGGTTATGGCCAGGATGAGAATTACAATTTACTTTTCAATGATTTAAAAACTGATTTTAATCATGTCGGTTTATTTGATTATAATAACATTATTAAAAATGAAACTGTTGACTCAAATTTGGCTGCTGATGAAATACTGAATTCCATTATACGTGCAGCTTTATCTTATTCTTTAAATTTAGTTAATGTTCATACTTTAGAAAATAAATTATTAAAATTAACTCATAAATACAATAGCTTACTTGATGATTACAATAAACTCATTGAAGATTATGATGATGTATCTTTAAAAAATAAGGAATTGCAAGAAACTATTGATGATTTAAAATCTGATTTTACCGCTTTCAAGTCTCGTTATGAGGATATTTACTCTAAGGAATTCCTTGAAATTTATAATTTGAATGATTTGTGGCAGGAAGCTTTTAGAGAAGACCTTGCAGATGCAAAAAAAGTTACAATAGCTACAAATAAGTTTAAACCGGAGAATATTATTGTTGGTCAGGGTTATATTGGTGCCCAATCAAGACAGGACGCAATAGACTGGCTGAAAATTATCAAAACAGCTTTAATATTTGTTGGAAATGATGAAGAAGACTTGAAACGAGATTTAAATAAAACTTCAGAAGTTGAAGATGATTATGATATCTCAAATAATTTTGAGAATTTTTGGGATTAAATCACTATAATTTTATACTAATAAAAAGAAAGTTTATAATTAATAATTATATGATATATGGGAGATTGTCAATGCAAGGAGAAATGCAAGATAAATGTGGTGTTGTGGGAATACATTCTGTAGATGATTCTAAGGATGTTTCTTCTTTGATTTATTATTGTTTATATGCTCTTCAGCATAGAGGTCAGGAATCTGCAGGAATGGCTACTTTTAGTCCAGATAAAGGATTAAATTATTACTGCGGTATGGGCTTAGTGACTGATGTTTTTAAAGATTATGAAATTAATAATCTTCAGGGAAATATGGCTATTGGGCATGTAAGATATTCAACTACTGGTGAATCTAAACTTGAAAATTCACAACCTTTTGTAACTGATTTTGATGATGGATTTATAGCTATGGCTCATAATGGGGATATTGTAAACTCTGATGAGTTAAGGCGTGAGCTTATTCGTGAAGGTTATGAGTTTAAATCAGGTACTGATTCTGAAGTAATTTGTTACATGTTAAGAAAAGAGCATTATTCTAATGGTAAAAGTATTATAGAATCCATTGAAGCAGTTTCTAAAAAATTAGTTGGATCATATGCATTAACTATACTTGTTAATGGTGATTTATATGGAGTTCGTGATCCTGCCGGAATGAAACCTTTAGCAATAGCTAAAAGAGGAGATGATTTTATCATAGCTTCTGAAACTGTTGCTTTTGATGTAATTAATGCTAAATTCATAAGGGATGTAAAACCTGGAGAAGTTATATATTTTGAAAATAATGAAATTCAAAGTTACATGTTGGAACTGGCTGATACAACTTCTCTTGCTCATTGTATGTTTGAATATGTTTACTTTGCAAGACCTGACAGTACAATTGATGAAGTTAATGTATATCAGACAAGACTAAATATTGGAAAACAGTTATATGAACAATTCCCAATTGATGCTGATGTAATTATCCCGGTACCGGATTCTTCAATTCCTGCAGCTATCGGATATTCAAGAGCTTCCGGAATTACTTATGGTGAAGGTTTAATTAAAAACAGATATGTTGGAAGAACTTTTATTATGCCTACACAGGAAGAACGTGAACTGGCTGTCAGACTAAAATTAAATCCAATTAAAGAGGCTATTAAAGGTAAAAAAATAGTTTTAATTGATGACAGTATTGTTCGTGGAACAACTTCCAAATCTTTAATTGATTTTGTAAAAGAAGCGGAACCTGCTGAAATACACTTTTTAGTGGGATGTCCTCCAGTTGTAGCTCCTTGTTTTTATGGAGTAGCTATGGCCAGTAAAAAAGAATTGATTGCAGCTAATTATTCTATTGAAGAGATAAGACAGCAATTGGATATTGATACCTTAGGATATATCAGTTTGGAATCATTGGTAAAAGCTATTGGAATGCCTAAAGAAGATTTATGCTTAGGTTGTTTAAATGAATGTTATCCAACAGAGCTTCCTGATGATATTGAAGCTGAAACATACTATAAACCTTAAGATATTATGGTTGAATTATTATCTCCTGCAGGAAACTTTATTTCCCTTAGAGCAGTTTTAGAAAATGGAGCAGATGCCACTTATTTTGGTCTTGATGACTTTAATATGCGGGCAAATGCTAAAAATTTTTCTCTTAATGATTTATCTGAAGTTTCTAAAATTGCTAAACAATATTCAGCCAAAACTTATTTATGCAGCAATGTTATTTTAAACGAAGACAGGGCTGTAGAATTAAAAAATAATTTAGAAGAAATTGCAGCATCTGAAATTGATGGAATTATTTTATCTGATATAGGATTAATAGAGGATGTTGTAGATAACGGACTTGAAGCACATATAAGTGTTCAGGAAAATACTTCCAATTCCTTCATGCTGAAAACACTTAAGAAGTTAGGTGCTAAAAGAGCTATTTTATCAAGGGAACTTAGTTTGGAAGATATTAAAAAAACAGTTAAAAAATCTCCGATTGAAACAGAAGTGTTCATACATGGTGCAATGTGTATGGCAATATCCGGCAGATGTTTTTTAAGTTCAGGTTTGTATGGCCGCAGTGCGAACTGTGGAGACTGTTTGCAGCCATGCCGTAAAAACTGGACACTGACTTTTGAAGAAGACAACAACGACAGTGTAATAAATCTGTCGGAAGTTAATGAAGAATCATTTGTAATATCAAAATCATATGATGGCAGTTATAGAACTAACTTTTTTTCACCAAGGGATATGATGATGATAGAACATGTTCCTGAGCTGATTAAAGCAGGAATTGATTCATTTAAAATAGAGGGAAGAGCAAGAAGTCCTGATTATGGTGCAATGGTAACTAATGTTTATAGACAGGCTATTGATAAATATTATGAAAATCCTAAGGAGTACAAAATAAATCCTCAATGGATAGAAGAGCTTAAAAGTGTATTTAACCGTGGATTTGATACTGGATTTTACTTTAATACACCATATGAAACAAGTGAAAATAATCAGTCAAAATTCATTAAAAAAGATATTGGTCAGGTTGTTAACTATTTTAACAGGGTAAAAGTTGCAGAACTTAAAGTATGGGATGATCTGGCTGTTGGAGATGAAATTTTAATACAGGGAAAAACTACCGGCTCCATAAGACATAAAATTGATTCAATGCAGATTGACGGCAAAAATGTCAAAAAAGTTGAAAGAGGCAATAATGTAGGGGTAGCTATTCCGACAAAAGTAAGAGCTAATGATTTTATTTATAAACTTGTTGAAAGGTAGATATCTATGAATAAAAGGCATTTGGTTGATAGTTTAAGTTTGTCTCGAATAATTTTTGGAATTTTATTTGCCTGCAGTGTTTTTTATTTAAATGGTAATCTGATAATTATATTTGTCATTTACTTTTTTGCTGTTTTAAGTGATGTTTTAGATGGAAAATTGGCTCGAAGATACAAAATAGATAATAAAAACAAAGGGGCAAAGGTAGATGTTTTATCAGATTTTGCATTTATCATGTTAAGCTCTTTTGCATTGTGTTATGTAAATTTACTGCCGTTTTGGTTTTTGATTATAATAATCCTGAAATTAATGGAGTTTTTCAAAACAAGCTCTGAAGGTTTAGAATATGAAAAGTTTGGAACTTTAGTGGCTTTAATGTTTTATGCTCTTCCGGGAATAATTGTTTTATTTAACTTCTTTAAAATTCCTATAATTATAAATTTAATGTTATGCATATTTATTACAGTATGTGCAATTATCTCATCAAGTCTAAGAATAATACATAAAAGGAGAAATTAAATGATTAAAAAGATAGCTATTTATGGAAAAGGCGGAATTGGAAAAAGTACAACAGTAGCTAATTTATCTGCAGTTTATGCAAATAATGATTTAAACTGTCTGGTTATTGGATGTGATCCGAAAGCTGATACAACACGTACATTGTGCGGTAGAAGAATTCCGACAGTTGTGGATACACTTAAAAATAACAGAAAACCCAGTGAAAAGGATATTATTGTAAAAGGATACAATGATATTTTATGTGTTGAAAGTGGAGGTCCTGAACCTGGTGTTGGCTGTGCCGGACGCGGTGTAATAGTAGCTATGAAAAGACTTGAAAACTTAGGTGTTTTTGATAAGGATTTGGATGTAGTCATTTATGATGTACTTGGAGATGTTGTTTGCGGAGGTTTTTCAGTGCCTTTACGTGAAAAGTATGCTGATGAAGTAATAATTGTAACTTCCGGAGAATACATGTCATTATATGCGGCTAATAATATTGTTAAAGGAATTAAAAAACTTAAAGGAAATTTAAGCGGAATAATCTGCAACTGCAGAAATGTTGACCATGAAAAGGAAATTGTCAGCGAATTTGCATCAAAGATAGGAACTCGTATTATTGGAACTATTAATAGAAGCAATTTAATTCAGGAAAGTGAATTAGATGCAAAAACCGTTGTAGAAAAATACCCTGAATCTAAGGAAGCTAGTGAATATGAAGCCTTAGCTACAAATATTATGGAGAATAAAGTTTTCACAACACCTGAACCTATGGATGATGAGGAATTTGAAAAATTTTTCAAATCATTTTTAGAATAAATTTATAATATCTCTTTTACTTTTTTAAAGCCAAATACTATTATTTTTAACAATATATAAATATTTAAATGCATATACATTTGTTTGTATAAGAAGATTGTTTTTATGATGTTTTGTTATTCATGTTTTTTTTTACGATATTTGTTTATACATTTTTTAAAGATATTGAGAAATAATATTTTTTTATTATTTTGGGAGGTAGAAAATGCTTAAAAGTAAAATTTTAATAATTTCAACTATGATTTTATTCATACTATCTATTTCGGCAGTTAATGCAGAAAATGTAACTTCCAGTATGGTTAATGACACAGTAAATAATGAGTTTCACGTAATTGATGGAAAATACTTGGAATATAATAACAGTGAAAATGGGAAAAATTTAAATGATACTTCTAATGTGTTATATGATGGAAAAGATGGAAGCGTTTTAGAAAATAAAAACAGTAATGATGCTATTTTTAAGTATGGTGGGAATAATACTGTTGTATCTAAAGAAAAACCTAAAATGAATGTAATTGCTGAGGATAGTATAATATTTGGTGAAAATTTAACTGTTAAAGTTGAATTACCTAAAGATGCTAATCCTAGTTGGGTGCTGATGTCTGTTGGTGAAATTTATTATTATGTTAAAATTGACGATGAAGGCGTATCATTATGGAATATGGCCTGTTTAGAAGCAGGTATTCAATATATTAAAATTGGATATCGGGGCAATAATAAATATGAAGCAGTTGAAGTTTTCCATACTGTAAATGTTATTAAAGCTAATCCAAATCTTAATGTATTTATTAAAGATGTTAACTATGGTGAAAATTTAACTATTTATGCTACTTTAAATGGTGTAAATAATACTAATTTAACTGGTAATGTAATTGTAACAATTAATAATAAAAATTATTCTGTAGTAGTTATTAACGGTAAGGGAAATGTTTCTGCTGATAAGCTACCTGCTGGATTGTATAATTTCAGTGCTACATGGGCTGGAAATGATAACTATAATGGAACTAATATTTCTGGTGGCTTTAAAATTAATAAAATAGATTCTACAATTGCCATTAATGTTGAAGATATTAAAGTTGGTGAAAATGCAACTATTATTGTTAATTTAGATAGTGATGCTACGGGCAATGTAACTATTACACTTGATAATCAGAACTATACAGTAGCTATTAATGAAGGTCAGACAATTAAAGTAATAGGCGGACTTAAAGCAGGCACTTATGATGTATTTGTTAAATATATAGGTGATAACAATTATAATAGTGCTCAAAACACAACTAAATTTACTGTATTGAAAATATCTGATTATAATATGGATGTCACTGTTCCTGAATTTAAAGAGGGAGTAAATTCTACTGTTGGTGTGGATTTACCTAAAGATGCAGAAGGTACTGTTACTGTTGAAATCGAAGGTAAAAAATACACTGCAAACATAATTAATGGAACTGCAAAAGTAAATATTCCGGGATTAGGTGTTGGAGATTATAATATCACTACAACTTACTCTGGTGATGCTAAATATGTTTCCATGACTAAAAAAGGAAACATAACCGTAATTCCAAATATGGATGTAAACTTATATGTTGATGATGTTGTAATGATTTATCATGATGGAACTCGTTTAGTTGCTAAATTAACAGATTACCAAGGTAGGCCAATTGTTAATGATATTATATATTTTACTATTAATGGTAAAACTTATGCTAAAACTACTGATGATAATGGTACTGTTTATATGAGACTTAATTTAGATTCTAAAGTATATACAGCAACTGTGTCATATAATGAATCTGAGGTATACAGTAAAATATCCAAGAATGTTACTGTAACTATTAATCCGACTGTTATAAGTGAAGATTTAGTTAAAATGTATCAAAATGATACTAGATTCTATGTTAAGTTCACTGACAGCACAGGAAAAGCATTAACTAAGACTACTGTTAAATTTAACATTCATGGTGTATTCTACACTAAAAAGACTGATAAAGATGGTGTAGCTGATTTAGGTATTATGTTAAGACCTGGTGAGTACATTTTAACTGCTTACAATCCTGTAACTGGTGAAGAAAAAGGATTTAACATAACAGTAAAATCTTTAATTGTACAAAGTGACTTAACTAAATATTACTTAAACGCTTCTAAATTCCAAGCAACTATTTATGATAAAAACGGATCTTTAGCAGTAGGTAAAAATGTAACTTTCAACATCAATGGTGTATTTTACACTAAAACAACTGATTCAAATGGTGTAGTAAGTTTAGCAATTAATTTAAGGCCTGGAGAATACATTATTACAACAATGTATGAAGGATTAGATGTAGGTAACAATATAGTTGTTTTACCTACTTTAGTTACTCGTGACCTTAATATGATTTATGGAGATGGCAGTAACTTTACTGCACAGACATTAGACGGTCAAGGTAAACCATTAGCTAATCAAAATGTTACATTTAACATAAATGGTGTGTTTTATAATAAAATCACTGATGATAATGGTGTTGCTTCATTAACTATGAGATTAATGAGTGGAAAATATATCATTACATCTTACTGGAATGACTTCCAAACAGGAAATACAATAATAATATCTTAATTTAAGAGATTTTATTAATCTCTTCTTTTTCTTTTTTTATTGTCACTTTTAAGATATTTATTTTTATTTAATTTGGATTTATATTAATTAATATTCTGTTAATGTGAAAATATCGTAATTAAAATGAGTATTATCTTAAAAATAGATTATGCTTTAAATATATGAAATCATTAAATATAAAAAATAAAAAAAATAAATTATAATATGATTAACTAATTAGGGGACACATAATTTGTTAGATATAAAATTATTCAGAGAAAATCCGGAATTAATTTTTGATTCTGAGAAAAAAAGATTTAGAGGAACAGAAACTGCTGAAAAAGTTATTGAATATGATACTTTATGGAGAGAAGGGGAAAAAAGATTAAACTTCTTACGTTCTGAAAAAAACAGATTATCTAAATCATTTAAAAAAGCTAAACAGGAAGGTAATTTGGAAGAAGTAATTGCCCAATCTAAAGAAGTAGCTAATGAAATTAAGGAATTAGGACCTAAAATTGAGGAATATAAAAAATTACGTGATGATTACAGATATAAGGTAGGAAATATCATTGATGAGGATGTACCTATTTCTGATACTGAAGATGACAATAAAATTGTAAAAGAATACGGTGAAATTCCTGAATTTGATTTTGAACCGTTAAACCATGTTGATTTAATTGAAAAAATTGACGGTGCAGATATGAAAACAGCAGCTCAAATAGCTGGTGCAAGGTTTTATTATTTAAAACGGGATATTTTACATCTTAATTTGGCTTTAATTCAGTTTGCTTTAAATGAATTGGAATCTAAAGGTTATATTCCACTTCAAACTCCGTTTTTTGTTAAAGGGGAAGTGGCTGCAGAAACTTCTGAATTAGGAGAATTTGAAGAAACTTTATACAAAGTGGCTGATGAAGATTTATATTTGATAGCTACTGCAGAACAGACTTTAGCGGCACTTCACAGAGATGAAATCATTGCTCCTGAAGATTTGCCTATTCAGTACTGTGCCCTTTCAACCTGTTTTAGAAAAGAAGCAGGATCTCACGGTAAAGATACACTGGGAATATTCAGGGTTCATCAGTTTGAAAAGATTGAACAGTTTATTTACACAACTCCTGAAGAGTCCAAAAATGCTCATAAAAAGTTGCTTGAAGTAACTGAAGAAATATATCAGAAATTAGGTCTACATTATCATGTAGTAGCTATTGTGTCCTCAGCACTTAATGATAATGCAGCTGTCAAATATGATCTTGAAGCATGGTTCCCAGGTTCCAAGGCTTACAGAGAATTAGTTTCATGTACCAACTGTAAGGATTATCAGGCAAGAAAAACCAAAACACGTTTCGGAAAAGCAGGTTCTGGAGATGCACAAACATTACATACTTTAAACAGTACTGCAATAGCTACTGAAAGGACTATCTGCTGTTTACTTGAAAATTATCAGCAGGAAGATGGCAGTGTTAAAGTTCCTGATGTTTTAGTTCCTTTTATGGGTGGAAAAACTGTAATTAATGCAGTTAAATAAACCCTCTTTTTTTAATTAATTTTTTTCTTCATAGCAATAAATTCTTCATCGGTTAATAATCCTTTGTCGTACATTTCAATTAGTTTTTCAAGATTAACAGTTGATTTTGAAGATTCATTTATTTTAGAACTGTTAATTTCCTGGTTTATTAGCTCATTTAAAAATTTTTGTACTTTTAATAATATTTCCGGACGGTATTCATGGATTAATCTGGAATCGTGGGTAACTGCAACATCAAGAAGTGCTGAGGTGATTATTTCATTAATTTCATCACTGTAAAGTACACATTTAAAGGTTTCTCCGGAATCTAATACAAAGTAGTCATCATCGCTAAATAAGGATATATTTCTCCATTTTAGAATAACTTTAGTGTTATTTTCTCTGGATACTGCAATATCAATATCCACATATTTTTTTGAAATATTGATGGTTGTATAACAGTATTTAGCATCCTGTGTTTTAACTTTCTCAGTTTTTACTTCAGTTTTCACACCTGAAGAAGCTGCATATCCCAATAGTCCGAAACCAAATGTTGCCAGTGCTTTTGTACCTCCTCCGTGTTTATCTGTTGTAATTGGTGTTTTAATAGTTTGGTATTCGGCAGCACTAATTTGTTTTTTGTTTTTGAATGTCAACCCTTCACTATTGAATAATTCCTCTATTTGTGGTTTTACTTTATTTAAAACAACCTTTTCAATATCTTTAAAATTTTCTTTTGTTTCATTTAATATTTTTTCAAAATAATGGATAATATTTTCATTAGGATTACGTATTGCATATTCAATTAGTAAATACAGTATATGTGATTCTTCGTCATATGAAATGTTAAAATGGTCTTTTATAAGAATTTTTCTAAAGTTTGTATTGTAATGTTCGGATAATGGAATAAGAATCTGGTTTATATAGAGTAGCTGGAAGTTTTCATAAGACAAGTCTCCGAAATAATTTTCTTTTGGTTTTGGAATTTCACTTCCGCAATTTTGACAGATACTTGAGTCGTCATGATATTTTTTACCGCAGGTAGTGCAAAATCTTAAAACATTTGAATTATAAGCAACATCATCAACTATTTTTTTAATTAGTGATGTTCCGCTTGGTTGGCTCGTGTCATATCCGCAAAAACGACAGTATTTCCATTCATTCAGTATCTGTTTTTTACAATTTGGACATTTGATTAGGGTTACTAATGGAAGTATGTCATGTTCATTGTTTTTTTCAATTTTATTTCCACAATTCATACAAAAATTGTCGCTTTCTTCAATTGATGCTCCGCAGTTATCACATTTAACCATATTACCACACTTTATATATTTTTTTAATTTAATATAGTTTGTTTATTTTTATTCGTATAATCTCAAACTTTATATAATAGATATATCCAATTATTTAGTAAAGGTGATAATATGCTTTCTAATAATATGGAATTAGAATTAAATAAACAAGTAAATGCAGAATTGTATTCAGGATATCTCTATTTGTCAATGGCTTCTTATTTTGAAGATGACGATTTACCTGGTTTTGCAAATTGGATGAGAGTACAAGCTCAAGAAGAATTGGAACACGGAATGAAAATCTATGACTATATAATTAGAAGAGGAGGTTCTGTTAAATTGGATGCTATTGAAGGACCTCAAACTGAATGGGATTCTCCATTAGCTGCATTTGAACATGTATTGTCTCATGAACAAACTGTAACAGGCCTTATTAATAATTTAGTTGATATTGCTATTACAGAAAAAGATCATGCTACCAATAATTTCCTGCAATGGTTTGTTGAAGAACAAGTTGAAGAAGAAGAAAATGCAATGGAACTGGTAGGTAAAGTAAAAAGAGCACAAAATTCTGTTGATTTAATGTATACACTTGACAGTGAATTAGCTAGTCGTGTTTACACTCCGCTGGCAGATAAGGAAAATTAAAAAGGTAAAAAATTTACCTTTTTTTATAAGTTATAGACTTCCTCTGGAGGTACTATAACTATTTCATTTTTAATTAAAGCATCTATTAAAGCATTTAAATTATCAGTATGTAAAAGTAAAATTGCTTTATCTTTTTTATCATGAGTAAATGCATATAAATACTCTAAATCTAAGTTATTTTCTTTTATAGTTTTTAAAACAGATGATAATCCTCCAGGTGAATCTGTCATTTCAATAGCTACTATGTCAGTTGTTTTGACTAGATAGTTTTCTTCAAGTATTTTTTCTCCTTTTTGAGGATTATCTACTACAACTCTTAATATACCAAAATCAGAAGTATCTGCAAGTGAAAGTGCTCTTATATTTATATCATGTTCAGATAATGTTTCAAGAACATCATATAAGCTTCCTTTTTTGTTTTGTAAGAATATTGATAATTGTTTTACTTTCATATTGTTCATTTTAATCCCCTTAGTGTAAATTTCTTTTATCTATAACTCTTTTAGCTTTTCCTTCATATCTTGGAAGGCTTTTTGGTTCAACTAATGTTACTTTTACTCTTATTCCAGTTTCATTTTCAATAGATTTAGCTATTTTGCTTTGAATATCGACCATTTCCTTTACTCCATCAAAGAAAAGGTTTTTGGAAGCTTCCACTTTTACTTCTATTTGGTCTAAAGTTCCAGGTCTTGTAACTATAATTAAATAATGAGGCTCTACATCACCTACTTTAAGTAATGCTTTTTCTATTTGGGATGGGAATATAGCTACTCCTTTTACTTTAATCATATCGTCTGATCTACCGGTTATTCTGCTCATTCTTGCACTTGTTCTTCCACATTCACATGGCTCATAGGTAAGTGAAGTCAGGTCTTTTGTTCTAAATCGGATTATAGGCATACCTTCTCTTTCAAGGTTTGTTAATACCAGTTCACCTTTTTGGTTTTCTCCTAATGTTTTGCCGGTTGTGGAATCAATTATTTCAGGATAGTAAATGTCTTCAGCTATATGCAATCCTTTTTGAGCACTGCATTCCACTCCTACACCAGGCCCCATAAGCTCTGTCAGTCCGTAAATGTTGTATGCAGGTGCTCCAAAGAGATTTTCTAATTTTTGTCTGATTTCTTCACTCCACATTTCAGCTCCAAATCCGATAGCTTTAAGATTCATGTCTCTTGGGTTGATTCCGTCATCTTCAGCTACTTCAGCCAAGTGAATTCCATATGACGGTGTTGCAATTAAACAGGTTACTCCAAAGTCTTTCATTATTTCAATTTGTCTTCTGGTCTGTCCTGTTGATATGGGAACTATTGTTGCTCCAACTTTATGTGATCCGTAATGAACACCAAATCCTCCGGTGAATAATCCGTATCCGTGGGTATTTTGAATAATATCGTTTTCACCAACACCCATCATTCCCAATCCTCTTGCAGTTGTTTCTGCCCAGGTATCTAAATCTTTTCTGGTGTATCCGGATACTACAGGTTTTCCGGTAGTTCCTGAAGATGAATGTATTTCTTTTATGTCTTTCATGTCAACTGCAAAAAGACCGTAAGGATAGCTTTCTCTTAAATCATCTTTTGTGATGAACGGCAGTTTTTCAATATCTTTTAAAGTTTCAATATCTTCTGGGAAAACTCCACATGATGTATATTTTTTATTGTAATATGGAATTTTGTTAAAAGCTAGTTTTACTGTTTTTTGAAGCTTTTTTAATTGTAGTTCTTCAAGTTCTTCCCTTGACATACATTCGATTTTCTCATTCCAAAACATAAATTGGCCTCATTTTATTTTTAATAATAATATATGTTTCTTATTAGCTTTAAATGTTTAGATGTTTTTACAATAAAAAACAGTATTTTATTAAAGTTAATATTTATTAATAAGTGAAAATTTGGGTTTTTAAAGAAATTAAAGAATAATAAAAAAAAGAAAAAAAGAAAAAATTATTAATTTAGTGTTTTACTCTTCATTTTTTCGTTTATAATAACCGTAACCGAATATTAGCACCATTACAATAACACAGATAATCAGTGATATTGGCATATCTCCTTTTGTAGATGAACTGGAAGATGTGTCTTTGGATACTTCATAAGATTTTCCGGATTCCTGTTCAGAAGCTGAAACTTCACTGCTTGAAGAGGACGGATTTTGGGAACTGTCAATACCAATACTTGAAGATATTTGAGAGTTGGATCCTCCATAGCTTATAATACTGGATTGTGTTGTACTTGTAGCTTTTGATGAACTTTGACTTTCTTCATTTGAATCTGGATTATTTGAATTTGTCGGAACAAATGAATTGGCAAAAATGTTATTTTGAGTAGCCTGATAAAGTTGGTCATTAAATTTAGCCAGTAAATCAGGATTAATGTATTGTGAAGCCCATTTTAACATAGCTATATTACCACAGCTACAGTCACAGCATGCAACACCGTTTACAATTATGGAATTTGCCCACATTGTTGCTAAATTTTCCAGTGTTCCTTTATCTGTTTGCCAGTAACCGTTATATGCAGCAGTTAAAAGGGTTCCTGCAGATGAAATAAATGCATAATTATTGTTTCCGCTTTGTAACCAGTCAGTTACTCCTAAATTGTATTTGTCTTTGATGTAAACATTATATGATTCATCCCACATCCAGTTGTTTACTGCATTTGGTCTTGTTACAGCCCATCCAAATAAATTATTCAGGAATTTATTGGATATATAACGTGCTCCGCTGTATCCTTCATTCATCATTCCAAGTATCCAATTTGGATTGAAGTATCGGGTTGCTGTTTCTTTAGACAATACAGTTTCAATGGAACTGATATACGGTTTGTCTTTATTACCATACATTAACACATTCATATTAGGAGTTTTTCCATTAATATATGAAACTGCCATTGAAAGACCGCCCCAGTAATCAAAGAAATCATCATTATCTGCAACGCCGTAAACATTTGTATTACGGCTGACGATAATGTCGTCAGTATTATTGAGAACTCTTGCAAATACTACAGGATTTGTTTCACCCCAGTAATTTTTAGAGTACATATTTCCCATTCTGCCTAAGTAAAATTTAGCTAAATCATTGGTATTGTTCCATGTCCAACTTAATGAAACGGATTTGGCAATACCTGCTCCATAATCTCCATTTGGCGGTGCAAATACACGAGTAATAGCTACTTCTCCGGCATATGTATTATTATAGCCTAAATCTTTGTAGTATATAAAATCATTAACCCAATGACGGGCTACATAATTTTCATCAAAAGATTCAGATCCGACTCCATAATATCCGATGCCTTCCATTACTTTATCCAGTGCTTCTTTCATGTCTTTTCCATATTTACTTTCCATCAATGTTTTATTATTAATGATAGTTAAATATGATCTGGCTAAAGCTACTCTAAATGCATTGTCTAATAAGGAAACCTGGGTACTGTATAAATCCCTAAAGTTACCGCTTGTAATGACAACAACATCTATTCTTTTTTTAGCCCATCCCTCAGGTCTGACCAAATCTTTTAATCCGACAAATTTTGGCATTATTTTAGTTTTGGTACCGGCACTGTCACCGTCTTCAGTTTTACCTCCTGCACTTGGAGAGGAAGTATAAACAGGTTGCATACCTAACAGATATAATACTACTGAAATCAATGCACCGTTATCTCTTGCTGTTTCAACACACCAAATTCCCATTGCAATTTTTTGTGTTTTTTCATTAAGAGATGACAGTGTAAGCAATGTCAGTGTTTTGGCATAGTTATATGCTTCTTCTGTTGGCAGTTCCTGTGATTGATCATGGAAGAAATTCCCACCAGTTGGAAGTGAATTAATATTAATTACATCTCCATCAGCTACAACAGGAATATATTTACCATTTAATCCATTAATAAATGATGTTAATTCATTGTTTATGGAAGCATAGATTAAAGAAATATAATACCTTGCATAATTCATTGTAGCAATTAAACTAGGGTTGTCTGAACCTAAAACATTAGCTACTGTAGTACTGTTTGAGAATATTAATGCAGCTACTATTTGTTCACTTGTGTTTAATACTTTATCTCTTTCTAAGGCATTTAATTCAGAATATTTTTTAGAAAAGAGGTATTTTGCAACTTCATCAAATATTGTTGTGGTTATTCCATCATATGTAAACTCCTGGGACAGTGCAGCAACTACGCTACGACTGATGTCAGTTACTGTCCAATTTTGACCAATAGCATGCAAACCTAGTGGGTAAAGGGTATTTTGAACTTCAAATAAAAATTTATCTGCAGCTTTAACCACTTCATTTAAATTTAATTTTTCAAATTCCTCCCGAGTTAATCCCATAGATTGAATATAATTATTTTTTTCAATTAATAACTTAATGTTGGAAGCTATTGTATCTTTTTGAGTTTTATCAGTAGTATTTTCATATTTATTTATTAAATTAGCTATTGCAGTTAGGTTGCCGTAGAGACTGGTATAAGCTAAAGGTGAGGTTAAATGAGTAATCATAACTGCAAATCCTCTTCTTTTTGCTTCTAATCCCTCTCCTAATCCGTCAGAAATATAGAAATATATCTGTGGAACGTCACCAACTACAATTGATCCGTAGTCAGTTGTTGACAATAAAACTTCTTTTCCAGGTAACCATTCATGTGTTGCATGTCTTCCAATAAAAACCATAGCTGAGGAATATTCTTTTTGCATATAATAATATGCAGCAAGATACTGGTGTGTAGGTGCTACTGCAGAACTATGATATAGTAAATCTGATTTAGCTTCCCATCCTCTTTGAGGTTCTGGAGCTATGAATATGTTACCGAATTTTAAACCGGGAATTACAAAGTATGCTACTCCATTTTTTGTAACTGTCATAATGTTTCCAGGAGCTTCTCCCCATCCGTTTAATCCAGGAATATTCAATGCTTTCCATTTGGATTTAAGAGATAAATATTCCTGATAATCGCTATTATTTCCACTTTGTAAGTATTTGTTTAAAGCCGCAACGATTTTATCTAAAAGCATGACTCCACTTTCAGTATAATTTTCAGGTAATAATGATTTGACGCCATTATACCAGTCATTAATTATATCCTTCATTGGTGAGGTATAATTAATAGCTATTGCATTTCTAGCTAACTGACCAATATATGCAACAGGACCTTCAATAACTTGAACTTTAGAAATTGGTTCTAAACTATTAAACCAGTTTTCATATTCTGCAACTGGTAATAATACGATATCTGGCTGATTGGATAATTTTTCCAATTCACCGGGAGCCCATGTTGCTACATTAATACCGCTTTTAATCATCATGTCTTCAAGTTCCTTAACAGTTGTTGGGAGTTTTCCCACATTATATCCCTGTGATTTAAGTTCATATAATAGATTATAAACACTTGTAATTGAATCTAAATAACTTGATCCGATATTTTGTTTTCCTGGAGGATAGTTGAAGTAAACTAAAGAAATCTTTTTGTCACTGTTAACTGTATATTGTAAATTTATCCAGGAAACAATTCTTTTAGTAAACAAATCAATATTTTTTTCATGAGCTTTAAAACCGCTTAACTGAGCTCCGGTTTTTGAAGAAATTTCATGGGTGACTCCTCCAACAAATGTAGCTTCAATAATGCCCTGTGCTTCACCAATTGCTACATGCCACCATTTATCACTACGATTCCCAGGAAGCCCTGTAGCACTTAATTCCCATTCTTCATTACTGACATAATCAGAATGAACCGCACGAAATACTGGAACACCTGCAGTTTCAAAGTACTTGGTTGTATTATCAAATAAATTTCCTCCAATACCATATGCAGGCATTGAAATTATTGCATTGACATTATTTGTATATTTCAACGGATTATTTAAATAGGCTTCATAACTTGGAGCATTGGTAAAGTATTTTACCATTACTTTTAACTGGTTTTCAGAACCGCCAGCTGCTACAACAGGAATAACATTGCATCCTTTAGCTTCTAATGATTTGATTAGTGCATAATATGGCTGTAATTGACCGTTACTTACATACATATTACTTTCAAGTAAACCCACAGTATATGGTCTTGAGGAATCAAAATATTTCTTTTTATATTCTTCAAGTGTCATGTACTGTTCTCTAAATATTCCGTATTCATAGGTTTTACTAAAACGCGGATCGGAATATTTGCATTCGTATCCGGTAATATTTAAAGCCCACAATATTTCATTTATTTGATTTTCTTTGTTATTGTAATTTTTATACAACACTGCTTTGTTAAATTCTGCATTGACTAATTTTCCATCCCCATTTGTAATATATTCGTAATATACATCGTAATTTTGCCCTCTTTTAGTCATTGAAAAGTACTTGTTTAAAAATTCTTCAGTATATATACTTTTATCTGAAAATATTTTTTTATGATTTATTGTTGAATTTCTAACCAAATGTAAATTTTTTGCTTGAGAGCTACTGGATGTTTCTAAAAATAAAAACAATTCTTTATTTGATAGATTTGGATATTTTAGTAGTAAATTAGTAAATACTGAATCAGCATCAGAAGTTAACCAGTTAATAATAACAATATCGCTAGTTTCCACAAGAGTATATAACTCATTTTCATTCATTTTGCAAATTTGATTACAGCTTCTAACCTGTATATCTACATCTTTGTATGTGTTTAGGATATCGCAGGCAGCATCATTTAATATGTTTGTCCCAGGATTATCGCTTATTAACAATGCCTTTTTAGGAATGTTATTTTCTTTAATTTCATTACTATAAGATAGTTTATACGGTGGGAAGCTGCATTCCTGAGAATTATTTTCACAGATACTGTTTTCTTCCAAGTTGATTTCTATGTTATCAGCAGTTGTTTCAGTTATATTTTGAATTTCAGAGTTTGTTGCATTTTCCTGTGCAGAAATTGCCGTTGGACTTAATGATATAATTATTGCTAATATTATTATAAATGGTATTATAGGTGAAAAATTTTTTTTATTACCTAAATTCATATATTACCTCCTATTGAAACATAATCAGCTTATTTGATTAAATCACCATATTTCTATTCTTTTTTAATAAAAAATAAAAATTTTAAAAGTTCTGTTTCAATGTTTATTTTATTGATTTAAAATTTAATAAATTTAACTATACTAGTATTACTTGTCTAATAAAAAAATAGATTTAAGTAATACTTTTATTTTAGCTAAATTTTAAGTATTACTTTTTTTAAAATTATTAATTTATAAGTAATACTTTAAATACATATTTATATTACATTTTTTATAATAAAGTTCATTAAACAATTTTTTGCATTGTTTAATAAATTGAATCCTTATAAACGAGGTTATAGGAAGATGAATATTAAAAACAAATTTTTTTTTATATTGGTTGCATTGATTGTTGGTTTGTTAACAATTAATGGTGCATTTGCAGAAACAGCTGATTCAATGCCTGAAATTGATCAGGGTACTGTTTCAGGTGATGCAGAATTAATAAGCACAAACCCTTGGAGTACAACAGGAAGTCTTGAATATACAATTCCTGATGGTGTGCAGGAAATTACTTCTGCTAAGGTAATTGTAAATATCTATTCAGGTAGTGGAAATTCGGAAACCTATGCTTTACACTCAAATACTACATTAAACACAGCAGGAAATAGTAAGGTATTAGGATATGAAAATTTAACTTATGTTGGTAATCAGGTTGGTGATCCAAATGTGTATGTGATTAATAATCATACTACAAAACAGTATTCTGATTATCAAATGGTTTATGATGTTTTAGATGATTTAAAAGATTTAGGTCCTAATTCAAAAATTAAAATAGATGTAACTAGCACCCCATTTGAAGGTAAAGCTTTTGATGGACGAATAAAAATGATTGGATTATTTATTGCATATAATGACGGGGACAGCGACAGTATCACATATTGGTTAAATGTGGGAATGTCATGGACTCAGGGCACTGTAAGTAATTTAATTTATACAAAAAATTACACTGGTGACATAGGTGAAGTTAACTTTGAAGCAATAATGTTATCCAGCTATAATGGAGCATATAAGTTTAATGATAATCAACTCTTTATTCCGGAAGACACTATAGTGAAGGATTATTATATATATAATAAATGGAATGTTACAGATTATTTCCAAATAGGGGATAATAATAATTTTACATATTCTGCACTATCTCAGGGATATGGTTCTATTAAATCAAGTGTTCAATTACTTAAAGTGATTAACAGAGAATCTCCTGTGGTTACTACTAATATTGCTTCAGAATATAAAAATTCTATTTATGCTGGTGTTACTAATAATTTAACTATTACAGTTAACAGCATTAACAAGGATTTAACTAATGTAACTGTTTATGTTTATGATAATGGCCGTGTTGTTGGTTCTTATTTGGTTGATTTTCTAAAAGCTAATTCTTCCAAATCAGTAAATATAATAGATTCTTTTATTAGACCAATTGATGAAAATACTGTTTTAGGAAACAATAATACCAATGTTGTTTACAGAGTTATTGTTGAAGATAAAAACGGTATTTTAAATGACACCAACAGCAGCAATTTTATGGTGGTTTATAACGGTAATTTAGGAAAAGATTTGGCATATCCTGCCATGAATGCTACAATTACACGTGTTTATGATATTACTGGTGATGTAATTATTTTAAATAAAGATGATTCATCATATTTAGGATCCAAAAGTACAAATGGAAGCGACACATGGAATATTGATTTTAAAGGGGAGTTAAAAGAAGGATTATTATATGTTTCATATAACTGGAATAAGCAAGCTGATGTAAGTGATTGGATAGTTACTTTCAATAATAAAATCATTACACCAATTGCCCATTACCGTGACCAGTCTAATTTAGGAGCATACGGCAAACACGGCTACGGACTTGCAGTTTATAATGTTACAGATTTAATCAATAAAGGATTAAATACTTTTACTTTAAATAAAACAAGTGGTTTAACTGCTGTTTATCCAAGTTCTTTATTACTTTTAACTAATAATGAAAATGGTGCTAGTAAAACTGTTTATATAAGTGAAGGTGCAGATTTACTTTCTAAAACAAATAATAAAAATTTGGATGTCGGAGCTTATACTAAATTTAACATTGACTCCACTTCAATGATTAATTCAACATTATATGTTTTTGCAGCAGGCGGACAAAAAAATGAAGGGAATATTGTTTTTAATGGTGAAATAAAAAGTGATGTATGGAATAAAACTTCAAATTCAATTGATTATTATACTTTCAACACCACTGGTTTAACTAAAGACAATAACACTGTATTTTTCCAATCTACTGGTTCAACCATTCTTTCATTACATCAAATAGTTGTTGTAGAACGTGAAAACACACAAAACATACAATTAACAGTTGAAAATCTTGAAAAATATTATGGTGGTTCAGAAAAACTTAATGCTACCTTAAAAGATGGAGCTGGAAATCCGATAGCTAATAAAACTATTACATTTACTATAAATGGTCAAAAATATAATAGAACAACTAATTCCAATGGAATTGCATCCTTGGCAATTAATTTAAGGCCTGGAGTATATGATGTAACAACAATGTATGATAATATGTCTGTTTATTCAAATGTTGTTGTTAAAACCACTATTGAAAGTAAAGATCTTGTTAAAATGTATCAAAACGGAACTCAATTCTTTGCAACTTTCTTAGGTACTGATGGTAAACCGTTAGCTAACAATACTAAAGTAACATTTAATATTAATGGTGTATTTTATACACGTCAAACTAATGAAAATGGTGTAGCTAGGTTAAATATTAATTTAAGACCTGGTGAGTATATTTTAACTGCTATCAATCCAGTTAATAGTGAAAGTGAAGGATTTAATATAACTGTTAAATCTTTAATTGAGTCAAGTGATTTAACTAAGCACTACAGAAATGATTCTAAATTTGAAGTAAAAATTTACAATAAAGACGGAACTCTAGCAATAAACAAAAATGTTACATTTAATATTAATGGTGTATTCTATAATAGAATCACTGATTCAAATGGTGTAGCTAGGTTAAATATTAATTTAAGACCTGGAAATTACATAATAACTACTATATTTGAGGGTTTAACTATAGGTAACAATATAAATGTCTTGCCGACTTTAGTAACAAGTGACCTCTCTATGAAATACCTTGACGGCAGCAAATTCACTGCACAAACATTAGACGGTCAAGGTAATCCATTAACTAATCAAAATGTTTCATTTAACATAAATGGTGTATTATATCAGAAAGTAACTGATAAAGAGGGTATAGCATCATTAAATATAACATTATTGGCTGGAGAGTATATCATTACTTCATATTGGAATGATTTCCAAGTGGGAAACACAATAAAAATAGATTAAAATTTAAAAGAGAATTTTACAATTCTCTTATTTTTTTAAAATAAATTTTATATAGTTTAAAGTAGAAATGGTAAATATGTAATTAATGTATTATTGATTATATTGAGGAAATAAATATGGATATGATGAGTGTAATGTGGCAATTTGGTGTACTGGCTGCCGTAATCATATTTGGAATAAAAATTGGTTTGGCGTCTGGTCTTGCTAACTTGTCAAAAAAATTATTTGCATGTATCTGTGTCGGTTATGGCGGTGGTGTTTTATTATGTACATATGTTGCATCATTCTTTGCTGAACAGATTACTGAAGCTATTTATAGTTATAATACTGTTTTTTATATAATTATGGCATCTATCATGATTATCGCGGGATTGTTTACTATAAGAGAATGGAAAGTTCATGATAAAAATACAACTACTGCTACCTGTTTAGCGGTTGTTGCTCCTTGTCCATGTTGTTTTGGAGCGATTATTGCTTCTGTTTTAATTGTAGCGCCTACTGTAGGTTTTTCATTTATGGGTTTAAGTAAATATGTTGCAGCAGCATTGTTAGTTGTTATGATTGTAACCTATTTTGTATCCAATACTATCATTAAATTTATAGATAAGCCTTATCCTATTGTATTGGGAAATTTCATGTTATTTTTAGGTGCTTATTTCTTGTTGTCAGCTATTGTAATACCAAGTATTGCCCAAGCAATGCAGGGGCAATTTGGCGGAGTAACTATGATTGATTCTCAATCTTTAATTTTAATTTTAGTTGCTTTAGTTGCTTTAGTGATTGTAGGTGTAGTTTTATATAAAAGAAGTGATAATTTATTAAAATAAATATATTAGGTGATATTAAATGAGTTCAATACCTGGTACAGAATATTTAAGCGGAGCTTTAAATGTTATATCTCAAAGTTTAACAATTCCTGTAATGGTTTTATTATTAATAATTGCTGTTGTTTCTGTTATTGCTTTAGGTGGATTCATATCTGAATACACATCAATGAAAAAAGTAGGTGTCGGAAAAATAAGGGATTTAATATTTAAAATTAATACAGCAGCTTCTGTTGATGATTTGATGAATGTTATATCTGGTTCTGATATTCCAAAATCTCAAAAGAAAGTTTTAACTGAGATTGCAAAATCAGAAGCATTAGATAGTGATTCTAGAGAAGCTTTAGCTCGTAAATTAGTTGAACATGAAGAAGAAAAAATTGATAAAAGTTTAAGAAATACAGATATTATTACTCGTGTCGGACCAACTTTAGGATTAATGGGTACTTTAATTCCATTAGGTCCAGGTCTTGCAGCATTAGGTGCTGGAGATGTAAATACCCTTGCAGATGCATTAACTATTGCATTCGATACTACTGTTGTGGGTATCGGTTCCGGTGCTTTATGTTATTTTATTTCTAAAATTAGAAGAGGTTGGTATGACCAATATCTTTCTGATTTAGATGCGTTATCTGATGCAGTTCTTTTTTTCATGAATAAACAGTGATTTTATGGTTAGAAGAAAACAAAGAAGGAGAAGAGCTTCTGATGATGACATAGATCCTATGGCAGGTACAACAAACCTTGTTGATGCAATGCTGGTTCTTGCATTAGGTTTTTTAATATTTGTTGTAATTAGTTGGAATATGCAAAGCGTTATTTTTTCTGACATGAGCCAAGATCAAAAGCAGGCAGTTATGGAATCTATGAAACAGGTTTCAGAAGTTACACAAGGTCAAGAATTAAATGATACTCCAGACACATCTCAAAGTTCTGGACAAGGTTTCACTGAGCTGGGAAAAGTCTATAAAGATCCATCGTCAGGGAAGCTGATTATGGTAGAGGGATAATCCTTCTACATTTAACTTCTTTTTTTTAAAATTTTAATTTATCAGTATTTCTTAAACATTTTTACATAAAAATTAAGCAATATTTTCTTCTTATTCTATCAGTAGCATAAACATAATAAATTATAAATACTCAATCAATTAAATAAAATAAGATAAGGTGATTAAGTAATGGAATTTTGTCCTGAATGTGGAGCTATATTACTTCCTATGAATAAAAAATTAAAATGCAAGTGCGGATATGAAAAATCTTTATCTGATGAAGTTAAAGACCAGTATGAAGTTAAGGGAGAAACAAATCCTAAAGCAGAAGTAATAGTTACTGATAATAAGAATGTAGCATTGCCTACTACAACAATTACATGTTATAAATGTGGCGGAACTAAAGGTTACTGGTGGACAGTACAAACAAGGTCTGCAGATGAAGCTCCAACAAATTTTATCAGATGTGCAAAATGTGGAAACACATGGCGGTCATCTAACTAATTTTTTAAATATTATTAGGTATAAAGTATTATACTATGAAAATGCTTCAAAAGACATTAAGGTCAGTTGTAGATAATCCGAAACATATTTTCAAACTGGCTGTTCAGGGAATATTTGTAGGTATTTTTGCCGGAATAATGGTTTGTTTATATCGATTTCTTTTATACTCATCAGAAAGTATTTTAAGAAATTTTTTGGAATTTATTAATGGAAATATCTTTTTAATTATAGTATGGTTTATCATATTAGCTATTTTAGGATTATTTACAGCTTTTTTAGTAAAATGGGAACCTGATAGTATTGGTAGTGGTATTCCGCAAATCAATGCAGAGGTTAAAGGTTTTTTAAACACTAACTGGTTGAAAATTTTAACAGCTAAAATTAGTGCCGGAGTCTTAACTGCACTGGGTGGTCTGTCTTTAGGTCCTGAAGGTCCTTCTGTTCAAATAGGGGGAATGGCCGGAAAGGGAATCTCCAGAATTTTTAAGGAATCAAGAACAGATGAACTGAGACTTATTTTAGCCGGTTCAACTGTAGGTATTACAGCTGCTTTTAATGCTCCGTTAGCTGGAGTGATTTTTATAATTGAAGAAATCAATCACAGTTTTGATAAAACACTAATTTTTATAGCACTGACTGCATCAGTTGTTGCTGATTTTATATCCAAATCATTTTTTGGACAGGCAACAGTTCTGAATTTCCCATTACATAATCTTCCGCTGTCATCTTACTGGCTTTTGATTGTTTTAGGACTGCTTTTAGGTATTTTAGGTTATGTTTACAATGTTGGAATGATTAGGGCAAATGACAGATTGGCTAAAATGTCTAATATTCCACTTGAAATTAAATTCGTATGTGTATTTTTAATATCTGGTGTTGTAGCACTATTTATTCCTGAAATTCTTGACGGAGGACATTTCATGCTGGATATGCTTGATGTAGCTATTCCGTCATTAGGTATTTTGATATTTTTACTTGTAGCCAAATATCTCTTTTCAGTGGTGTCTTTTTCAGCAGGAACTCCTGGAGGAATATTTTTGCCTCTACTGGTTTTAGGAGCATTTATTGGAGCTATTTTTGGTTCTGTAGTAATTCCTATTTTTGGTCTTGAAAGTTATTTGATATACAAGTTTATTGTTATTTCAATGGCAGGATTTTTTGCAGCTACCGTAAGGTCTCCGATTACAGGGGTTGTTTTGCTTTCTGAAATGTGCGGATCAACAGAATCTCTGGTAGCTATGCTGATTGTAGCTATTATTGCATATGCTGTTCCTATGCTGCTGAATAACCGTCCGATTTATGAGTCTTTATTTGAAAGATTACTGGCTAAAAATAATCATGATTTTATAAAAGACCATTCAAAGCATATTTTATCGGAATATGTTGTTCCTTCAGGTTGGAAGTATACAGGTAAGCCAATTAAGGATATTCCTTTTCCTAAAGGATGTATTGTAGTTTCAATTACCAGAGGTGGAGATTATATACTGGCTGATGAGGATATTACTATAAATTATGCAGATCAGATTCATATGCTGATGGACAGTAAAAATTATCCTTTTAAAAATGATGAAATGGGTGAATTAATGAGTAAGGTGATACAGTGAACATGATATTTAAAAGAAAGAGCATTAGAAGTTTCACTGATGAGAAAGTCAGTACAGATAAAATAAAAAATTTAATCAGGGCAGGAATGCAGGCTCCTTCAGCTTTCAACTCCCAGCCATGGGAATTCATTGTGGTATCTGATAAAAAGGATTTAAAAGCTGTTTCTAAAATGAGCAGATATGCAAAAGTAGCTGAAAATGCTCAAAAACTGATTATTGTTTTGGGAAATACTGAAAGGGATAATGTTGTCATGCCTATGATTCAGCAGGATTTGTCTGCCTGTACACAAAACATACTGCTTCAGGCAGTTGCTGAGGGTCTTGGTGCAGTATGGTTAGGATTTTACCCAATTGAAGATAGAGTAAATGCATTAAGGGATTATTTTAATATTCCTGACCATGTTATCCCATTTTCAGTAATAGCTATTGGTTATCCTAAAGAAGATAAAGAACCTGAAAGCAGATATGATGAATCTAAAATTCATTTAGGTAAATATTAATAGTACTAAAAATATATTTTATTTTAGTAAAGTATGAGGTTAAATAATGGTAAGTGTAAACTTAGAAGCTAAAAAAACCGTAGATGTAATGATTGAAAAACAAGATGAATTAAACATTGCTGTTAGTCAATTGTCAAATGGTGCTACAATCATTGATTGTGGTGTAAATGTTGATGGAAGTTTCAAAGCAGGTGAACTTTACACTAAAGTTTGTCTTGGGGGTCTTGCTGATGTTGGAATTTCTATTCCTGGTGATTTATCTGAAAAATTCGCTCTTCCTTCAGTAAAAATTAAAACTGATTCTCCAGCTATTTCTACATTAGGATCTCAAAAAGCAGGATGGTCTGTATCTGTAGGAGATTTCTTTGCACTTGGTTCTGGTCCTGCTAGAGCAATCTGTAAAAAACCGGCTGAAACCTATGAAGAAATTGGTTATGAAGACACAGAAGCTGATTTAGCTATTTTAACTTTAGAAGCAGATGTATTGCCTGGTGAAGATGTTGCACAATACATTGCTGATGAATGTAATGTGGATGTTAAAGATGTTTACTTACTTGTAGCTCCTACCTCTTCTCTTGTTGGTTCTATCCAAATTTCCGGAAGGGTTGTTGAAAACGGAACCTACAAAATGTTGGAAGCTATTAAATTTGATGTAACTAAAGTAAAACATGCTGCAGGTATTGCTCCTATTGCACCAATTGACCCGGACGGACTTAAAGCTATGGGTAAAACTAACGATGCAGTTTTATTTGGTGGAAGAACTTACTACTATGTTGAATCTGATGAAAATGATGATATAGCTGATGTTGCAGCTAAATTACCTTCATCTGCAGCTGACGGATATGGTAAACCATTCTTCGATGTATTTAAAGAAGCTGAATTTGACTTCTACAAAATCGATAAGGGAATGTTTGCTCCTGCAGAAGTAGTTATTAATGATTTAACTACTGGTAAAATCTACAAAGAAGGACATGTAAATGTAGATTTACTTAAAAAATCCTTTGGTGTAGACAACTAAATTTAATTATCTTTTATCAGATAACTTTTTTTTATTTTTTTCTGACCTGTTTGAGGCTTTTTTTTTAAGTTTTTTCTGAATATGTTATACAATATATTTAAATACTTATTTTTCAATAAATAAATACTAACTCACAGTTTGAGTGATTTTTAATTAAATTAATTTAAAAAGGAGGACTTTAAAATGAGTTTAACTGAGATTTTCAATGATTCTTTAAAATATCCATTTTCCGACATGACCAAATTTTGCATAATTGGTATTGTAATGGTTGTATCTTCATTAGGTTCTTTAGAAATTGGAAATGCAATAATTTCTTCTGTTTTAGGTATTGTTGCTGCTGTAGCATCTATTATAACCTCAGGATATAGTGTAAGTGTTGTAAAAAAGGCTCTTGTAAAATCTGATGAAATTCCTGATTTGGATTTGAGGGAAAATATTATTGACGGGTTAAAAATGATAGTAATGCTTATTGTATACTACATTATTCCGATAATAATAACTCTTATTGTAGCTTTTGCAACTGGTTTCTTTAATCAGTATATTGAAGTTGCAACTTATGCTTCCCAATATGGTTCTAATTTTGTAAATATGGTTTCTGAAGATTTAATGATGTCTTTAGTAAGTTCTGCAGCAATAACTATTATTATAGGTATAATATTGCTTGTTATTTTCTCATTATTATTTTATATGGGAATTTGCAGACTTGCCAAGTATAACAGTTTGTCTGAAGGTGCTGATATTCCTGAAGCAGCTCGTGATTTAAAAAGGATTGGTATAGGTAAAGTTATTGGTTGGATGATTTTATTATTTGTCATTGTAGCTATTCTTACCTTTATTGAAACATTTATTTCATCAATTCCATCTGTCGGTATTTTAATTTCAGCATTTTTAATTTCAACATATAATTTATTTATTGCATACAGATCAGTTGGTTTATTATATTCAGCTATTGAATAAAACCAATTTTTTTTCTTTTTTTTACGATTAATTTTAAATAGTTAATTATCAATATTATTTCATTGGAGAGTGTTTTAGATGAATATAAGTGAGATTTTTAGTGATTCATTTAAATATCCGGTTAGTGATATTAAAAAATTTGCAATATTCGGTATTGTTGTTGTTTTAGCTACTCTTAATGTTTCAATAGCTAACAGTTCAGTTTTACAGATAATTTTAAATGTTGTTTCATTTGTTGCAATTATTTTAATTTTAGGCTATGGGTTAGATGTTGTAAAATATGCTTTTAAGAAGAGTGATGAGCTGCCTGATTTTGATTTTAAAACAGGCTTTGTCAACGGTTTAAAATTATTTGTAATTCAGTTTTGCTATTTTATAGTTCCATTAATTCTTGTATATATTACAGCTTATTTTTCCGGATTTTTACAGTCTTTAGCCGGAATAATAAAATCATATTATGAAACTGGCATCTATTCAATTTCAAATTCATTTTTAACTTCCATGTCAATTACAGTTGTTACAGCAATTGTGCTTTTTGTAATTTTCATGTTGTTTTCCAGTATTGGAATGGCCAGATTATCTAAATATGATGATATTTTTGAGGCAGTAAATATTTCTAAAGTTTTTAAAGATTTAAAGAAAATAGGAATAGCTAAAAGCATCGGATGGTTAATTTTACTGATGATTGTTGGCTTTATCATAACTCTTGTCGGAGCTGGAATTTCAGTGATTATTCCAGTTGCAGGTTCTATTATTGCTTCATTTATTGTTATGTCCTATTTCTATCTGTTTTATTACAGATGTGTTGGTTTATTATATTCAAATATATAAACCATTTCTTTTTTTAATCTAAAATTTAATATAGCTTTACTGTTAAATAGTTACATAGAATATTTTTATTTTTAGAGGTTGTTTAATATGGATTTGGGAGAAAATATTAAAAAATCATTTGTATATCCTTTATGTGACTATAACAAGTTTGCAATGATTGGAGTTTTGAGTGTTTTTTCTGTTTTGTATTCAGTTTGTTCTTCATTTGCCGGGGATAATCCTGGTGTGATTGTTATATCTGTTTTGATTAGCTCTATATTTTTCGTATATCTTATGGGATTTTCTGTTTCTGTAATTGAATGCGGGATAAATCTTGAAGAAAAGATTCCTGATTTTAAAGTAGGCAGGGATATTTCAAACTTTTTTAAATATCTTGCTTTAAGTATTGTTTATGGGATTGTTCCTGGAATTATTATTTTTATTACAATTCTTGGAAGCGGGATATTAAAAATATTTACTGATATCTCTCCTTATATTCAATATGGAAATACAGATATTCCTCCAGATTTGCTTTCCAGCTTCATGTTTGCTTTTTTGATTATTCTTTTAGTAACAGTTGTTGTAACAGTTATTCAGTCAATTTTTACTAATTTGGGAGTTGCAAGAATGGCAGCTAATAACAGTTTTTCTGACGGATTGGACTTCTTTGAAGTTTTTAATGATATCGGAAAAATCGGCTGGTTTAAAACTGTTGGATGGTTTATTGTAATATGTGTTTTAAACATGGTATTTTTCATGATTTCAATGGGAATTATGATGATTCCATATGTTGGAGTTATTCTAGCTGCATTTTTCATGATGACATTTATGAAATTATTTAATTCATATTCAGTAGGATTATTATATTCTGATGCTTATAAAATCAGTAAAACTCAGGAAGATATTAAAGAAATTCCGAAAGCTGAAAACATCAGTGAGAGACGTGATGTTTTAGATGAATATGAAGAAATCAGCAAGAATAAAAAGGAAGATACAATAGACAGTATGTATAGTGAAAAAGATGAGTAAGAAAGTAGTTATATTGCACGGCAGTCCCCGTGTAAGTGGAAATAGTGATATATTAGCTAAAGAATTTAAAAAAGGATCAGAAGATGCAGGAAATGAAGTTAAAAAAATTTCATTTCCAATGAGATTTATTAATTATTGTAAAGGCTGTTTAGGCTGTGTATCTTCTGGAGAATGTGTTATTCATGATGATATGTCAGGGATTTTGGAAGATATGGTAGATGCAGATGTTATTGTATTTGCAAGTCCTATTTATTTTAATACAATTAGCGGACAAATGAAAACAATGATTGACAGATTAACTCCAAAAGCCAGGCAGTTAAATGATAAGGATTATTATTTCTTATTTTCCGCAGCTAGTGATAATCAAAAATCATTGGAACCTGCAGTTTGTGAATTGAGAGGATTTTTAAATTGCATTGGTGTTGAATCTGAAAAAGGTATTGTTTTTGGTTTGAATGCTGAAAGTGAAGGTGAAATTAACCATAATGAAAATGCTTTAAATCAGGCTTTTGAATTTGGAAAAAACATTTAATTTTACTGTGATTGATTTCACAATTTTTCACTCTTTTTTTTAGTTAACTTTGCTTTAAATACTTTTTAAGGATAGTATTAAATATTGTTTAAAACATAATATATAGTAAGGTGAAGTAAATGAAATTTAAAATAACCATTAATGATAATGAGTATCATGCAGATATGGTGGACTGTGATTTAGTAAATCAGATAGCTGATATGTGTCCTTTTGAAGTTACTTTCAAACAGCATCGCAATCAGGAGTACTTCACTAAATTGCCAAGTCAGGTTAATGATGATGGCTGTCCATTAACTACAACTATTTTAAAGAATAAATTATACTATTATCAGCAATGGAATGCATTTGTCATCGTTTATGAAGATACAAATGTCAGTCCTTACGAATTAACCTATGTTGGTGAATTTGATGAGGATGTTAGTGAATATCTTCAGGAAGCAGGAAGAAACATCTTTGTTGAAATGGATGCAGAATAACTCTATTATTAAAAAGCTATATTACATATGTTGTATATAAATAGTATGTGATGTGGTGATTTTTTATGGACATTACTATAAATTTAAAAACAGTTTCTACAATTGTAGCTATTGTAGCTGTAATTATTGGCATAATTGGAGGGTTAAATGTTTTTAGTTTATCTGGTCTGGTTCCGGATTTTGTATTTTACGGATCTTTAGCAATAATTATAGCTATTTTAGGTCTTTTGGGAGTTTATATTTCTAAAATGGATATTAGAATAGCTGCAATTCAATAGATAATTCTTGGTCTTGGTCTTTTTATAGCTATTGGCTATTATGGCGTGATTGGTTGTGTCATATTTATTGTTGCTGGTGTTTTAGCTATTGCTGAATATGTACAAACTAAAGAGGAAGTTACACCAGACAAAAAGCTTTTTTTAATTCCTGTTTTAACTATTGTCATAATTGTTTTGTTTTTGCTTGCCAGTGCAGGGTTAGGTGTTTTAGATAGTATGGCTGCTTCAGATTCTGTATCTTTCAGTGGTTTGAGTGCTGCTATATCTAATGATTATGGTGTTACCTCCGGTGATTTGACAGGAACATTAAATGTTGATAAGGATTTTGATTACTTGGAAGTTAAAGTTCGTTTTTATAATTCCAATAATTTAACATTATATGAATCATATGCATATACCGGAAGTAATGTTCATCCTGGAAAATATTCAGTTGATGCATTTTATTATGGAAATGAAATGCCTACAAAAGCAGTAATTGAAGTATATAATGAGGTTAATGGTGACCCGATTCATACCCAAAATGTAAATATTAATTAAATGTTATCCAAGTAGGATAACACTTTTTTTTATTCTTCAACTGGTTCATAAATCAGACCGATTCCGCGGGTTTTAAATAATTCGGCTAATGCAATTATCAGTGAAAATATGAGGTTTGTAAGGAAAAACATTGCCCACCAGAGAGGTTCTGGTGATGTAAGTGTATTTATTCCTGAAGTTCCAATAATCATCATAGCTATCATGGTGATTGCAAACAGCACAAATGCAATTACACATTCTATTATCAGCAGTCCGATATAGAATAAAACATATCTTGCGGGGCCTATTGTTAAAATTACTTCTTTTATTTCTTTAAAGTCAAATGCTTTTTTGAAGTTGTCATGAGCAGCCATATTTGATAGGCTTATGAAACTTACAAAATATAATATGATTGCCAATATCATGGATATTGTTGCTCCGGCAGTTTGGATTATTCCTCCGGAGATGTTGTCTAAAAATGGGGTAGTGGTAACAGCCAGTATTATTATGGGGACTGCAAAGTATACGAATTTAACAAGAAATATTTTTACTCCGTTTATTAGCATTTCTTTCAGGTTATTAAATTCAGGCACTTTATCTGTTCCGTTAATCATTCCATGTGTTGAGATTTCCAGTATTCTGTATTCATATCCTAAAAATAAAAATATTGGTATTAATGTTAGTAATGAAGGTACAATTAAACTGGCGAATTTTAAATTTAAATTAGCCTCCTGATAATGGATTAATATTAAAATATATGCCATCCATATGATAAAAGTTGAAAATAATGTTAGTCCAAAGTAAAGTAGTGATTTTGAGTTTTTAATTGAGTATTTAATGCTGTCATTGTATATGTCAAGTATCATTTTTTTCCTCCAGTATTTGCAGCAACTATGTAAAATATATGTTACTTATGTAAAATTAAGTTTACATCATATATAAATGTATGGTTTATGTTACATATCTGGAGTAAAATTTTAATGTAGAAAAAAAGTTTTAAAAGAAAAGAAATGAATCTTTTCTTTATGGTCTTAAACCGGATCCGCCTTGGAGAGTTATTGTTTCTCCGGAGATATAGCTTGCAGCTTCAGATGCTAAAAATAAGCAGGTTCCACCAATATCTTTTTCAGCATCACCAAATCTTTGTAATGGTATGCCTTGTATTGTTTTTTCATAAATTTCAGGATATTCTTCCCTCCACTGTTCTAATTGGGCAGTCATTACAAGAGGACATACAACATTGATGTTGATTCCGTCGCAACCCCATTCTGTTGCAGCTACTCTTGACATACCTCTGATTCCTTCTTTTGCAGCAGCATATGATGACTGTCCGTCTCTTCCAAACAATCCTGCACCAGATGCAAAGTTGATTACAGAACCTTTGCTTTCTTTAAGATATGGATAAGCATATTTCATAAAATTAAACACTGCATATAATCCGGAGTTAATTGCTAAATCAAAGTCTTCTTTCGTATGTTCTACAAGTTTTAATCCGGATTTGGAAGCTTGTGCATTGTTTATTAATACGTCAATTCTTCCATATTCATCAGTAATCTGTTTGATTGCATCTTTTACCTGATCTTCATATCCGCCGTCAGCTACAATAGGCAATACTTTTACATCATATTTGTCTTCAAGTTCTTCTTTTGCTTTTAAAAGTGTGGATTCAGTTCTACCTGTAATTGCAAGGTTTGACCCTGCTTTTGCAAATGCTGTAGCTATACCAAATCCAATTCCTTTTCCTCCTCCAGTTATTATTGTTACTTTTCCACTCATATCGTTGTTCATAAATACTCGCCTCTTAACATAAATATAACGAAGTATATTTATCACGATTTATAATATGCCTTTTGTATTATATAAAATTTGCTTATTGATTTTTATTAAAAGGGATTGTACTGATTTATTTTCATCAGTGGCGGATTATGTGTCTTATTTAATTTTATAGGATAAAATTTAAACATATGTTTAAAAAAAGTAGAACAATTTTATAAAAAAGTAAATTAGAAGATTTCTCTTAAGACTGTGTGGTGTTGTTGTCATTTGAGAAATCTGCTTTGTTCTGGTCAAAATCACCTGTAGCTTCTTTTATGACATTGCCGTCATGTATGATTTCAACTTTGACATGATCTATTGCTAAATATTTTGGGCTGTTGTAAAATGCAAAATAGGAACCGTATTCGTTGTTGTCTACAGTATTTAAACCTTCAGTTGTAGAAGCTAATGCATTTCCATTACTGTCATAGTATGTTGTTTTCAGAAGGTAACTCTGGGTATTTGACGGAAGATTGCTAAATATAGCATTTACATTGTAATAATAACCGCTTTCCTCACCGGTTGCTGAAATATCAGTAATGGTTATTGAGATGCTGTCGGGATTGTAAAATATATTGCTGCTGAAAATAGCCAGTCCTATAATTATAATAACTATAACTGCAACAGGAATTAATATTTTGTTTTTAGGAAGGTTAAATGAAGCTTTGTCGCTAAATATTTTAGAATCCATATCATTATTTGATTTAGTTTTATTTGGAGCTTCATTAAATAATATTTCATCTGCATCTTTTTTAGAAGTTTCAGCTTCTTCAGTTTTCATAACTTCTTTGGGAGTTTCTTCATCTGTATGATTATTGTCAACTAAAACAGAATATCCGCATTCATTACAAAATTGTGCATCATCAGGCAGTTCATTTCCACATTTCGGACAATATTTGCTCATTTTGTTTTCACCTCTATTATAAATTGAATCTGTATTAATATGTATATAATTTGTTATTGATATTTGTTTTTAAAATTTTTCGAAAAATTTATTTATCATTACTGTTTATTTTTAATTAAGAGGTTTTTTATATGGTAGAATTAAAAGGAACAAAAACTGAGGCAAACTTGAAAGCAGCTTTTGCAGGAGAGTCACAGGCACATACTAAATATGAATACTATGCAAGTCAGGCAAAAAAAGACGGGTATGTTCAGATTTCCAATATTTTTTCAGAAACTTCACACAATGAAAAGGAACATGCTAAAATCTGGTTTAAACTATTGCACGGTGGCAGTATTCAGGATACAGCATCCAATCTTAAAGATGCGGCAGAAGGTGAAAATCATGAATGGACAAGTATGTATCCGACTTTTGCAAAAGAAGCTAGGGAAGAAGGATTTGATGAAATAGCTTACTTATTTGATGCAGTAGGAGCTATTGAAAAAGAACACAACGAACGTTACGATGTTTTACTCAAAAAAGTTGAGGAAGGCAGCGTATTTGTAAAAGAAGAAGAAATTATCTGGATTTGCGGAAACTGCGGACATATTTTCAAAGGAAAAGAAGCACCTGAAAAATGTCCTGTCTGTGCTCATCCAAAAGCATACTTTGAAAAAAAGGCAGATAATTATCTCTAGATTTTTAAAATCTGGACTTTTTTCTTCTTTTTTTTATTGTAAAAAGGATTTAAATTTAAAAAAAAGTTAAAATTTAGCTATTTGTTAATAGCTATTAATTTTTTAGCAGCTTTCATATCATTGCTGTAGATATGGCCGCTGGTGGAGTGGTAATGGATTCCTCCGAAGTTTACTTTTTCGCCTAATAACTCTTTATTAAGCTCTTCTTTCATTTTAATTCCGATATATGCTATAAAAAACATATTTGAATAGAAAGCTCCAAAGATGTCGTTGGACCTGAATAAGCAGTGGATTGTTAATTCATTGTTACGGACAATGCATTGCAGGAACTGTAAACATGGAATGTCTTCACGGTCCTGATCCAATTTCGGGTCATATGTAACAGCTACTGCACGGTTACTTCCAATTGCATGCAGCATTCTTTTTTTCATCACTTCAAACTGGTCAACATCAAAATGAGCCAATATTCGGTTTGGATAAGTGTATACAAAACCCTGATCGTCACTGTTTTCAAATGACTTAACATATTCATAGAGTGCATCACTTTTAATAGGACAGCCTTCAATATCGTACTTTCCTGATTTGATTTCGTTTAGCATCATATCAGTAGTCATATGCTGGTATTTTGCCACAAATTTCAAGTTTAACGGATCATCAATTACGTAAAAATTACCTAAACTTTCTTTTAAATGGTGGTTGCTGTCTTTATATGTTTCCTTTCCCTGGTTTAAGATTTTTTTAACAAAATCCAAATAACATTGATTGATAGATAGCATAATAAAATAATTCCTTATAATTAGTTATTTTAATTTTAGTTTCTTTTATGATATAAATTTAAATATTTTTGTTTATAAATAAATTTATAATTAGATTTATTAAAATATACTTAATTGAAATATAGTTTACATCGCTATTTTATTTATGATGGTACTTATGTAATTATATGATAATTTTTGTATATTGCATTTATTTTCGAAATAAATGTTATATGTGTATTTATATTAGTAAATCTAATGTATTATTGTATAAAATTATATTCCATATATATTTATACGATATTATAAAATTAAATTTTGGAGGAACAAAAAGTGGTCAAATGTGTTAATAAGTCAATTGTACTTTTTTCGGTATTTTTGTTATTATTAATGATTGTTCCATCTGCTTTTGCTAGTGATGCTGTTGATAACCAGACAGTCATTAGCAGTGATGAACAGATTGAAATTTCTGCTGTTGATGACGGTGGAGTTATTTACAGTCATGGTGAAGATACTAACGTTCTTACAGGTTCTAATGATATATATTTCAATGCATCTGCTGAAAGTGACGGGAGAGGAACACAATCCAGTCCATACAAGTACCTGCAGTATAACAGATTAACTTCAGGCTGTACTGCCCATTTCGCAGACGGTACTTATGAGCTGGATTCTAAAAAAGGAATATATTCTTCCATGACTTTCATGGGTCAGAGTGCTCAAAATACTATCATTAAGTTTAATGGTATTGCTTTTAATGTTGGAGATGACTATACTTTAACTTTAAAAGATTTAACATTGGATCATGCAACTGTTAAGAATTTGGGTACTGTTAGTGCAACTAATGTAATATTTAAAAACGGTGTAGCTGTTGATGATACTTCTTACGGATATGATAATGCATACGGAGGAGCTATCTACAATTATGTCAGTACTGATTATTACGGTTATGTGACTAATGTGCCTAAAAATACATTGTATAATTGTACATTTCTAAATAACAGTGCGATGTATGGGGGAGCCATTTATCTGCCTTACGGAGAATTATCTCTTTCAAATTGTAAGTTTATTAATAACTCTGCACATTGGTTTGGCGGAGCTATAGCTTCTGATAAGGATTCTAAAATTTCTGTTGTCGGCACTGTTTTTGAAAACTGCCGTTCTGTAGATGATGCAGGAGGAGCTATTTATGCATTTTCTACTGATCTGGAAGTTAGAGACAGTACTTTTAATAACTGTTCTGCAAACTTTGCAGGAGCTATCTGTAGTTTAAATTCTGAAATTTTAATTTCTTATTCTAATTTTACAAATAATCTTGCAAGATATGAAGGTGGAGCAGTATATAAAATGTATGGTTCAGGAACTGTTATAAAGTCCAACTTTACTAAAAATGCTGCTTTAAACGGAGGCGCATTATTTAGCGATAACTGTACTTCTTTTGAAATTAAAAACTCTGAATTTGCATCAAATGCAGCAACAGGATTTGGAGGAGCAATATTTTCCAATGCAAATCCTAAACTTACAGTTGATGGAGTTACATTTACTGACAATAAAGCCAGTTACAATGCCAACATGTTAAATCAGTCTAATTTCAGTCCTATTGTATCAAGCACCAATAATTACTCATTATTTGTTTACAAATCATTATTTAACGGTACATTACCTGCAAGATATAATTTAGCTGAAAATGGTTTTGTAACTGATGTTAAAAATCAGCAGGATTCAGGTAACTGCTGGGCATTTGCAGCACTTGCTTCACTTGAAACCTGTGTTTTAAAAGCAAGCAATAAAACATTTAATTTTTCTGTGGAAAACATGAAAAATTTAATTGAAATGTATTCTGCCTACGGCTGGAAAATGGAAACTAACGAGGGAGGATATAACGGAATGCCGATGGGTTATTTGGCTAGCTGGTTAGGTCCGGTTAATGCTACTTTGGATCCATTTGATGATAAGGGAACTTTATCTCCGCTTTTAGACAGTGAAATGCATATTCAAAACATTTATGTTTTGCCTGCACGTACAAGTTACACTGATAATGATGCTATAAAAGAAGCTATTTTAAAATACGGCGGATTATATGCTTCATATTATCACTCAGCAGGTTATCTCAACTCTAAAACTAATGCTTATTATGATCCATACACAGGTAATGGAAATCATGCAATTACTGTAGTTGGCTGGGATGACAATTATTCAAAAAATAATTTCTATACTGCTCCTGCAGGTGATGGTGCATTTATAGTTAAAAACAGCTGGGGAAGTTCCTGGGGAGATAATGGTTACTTCTACATCTCTTACTATGATAGAGTTTTATTTGCTGTAAATAAAGATAATCAGGCATTTACCTACATTTTAAATGATACTGTAAGATACACCAAAAACTATCAGTACGATGTTGCAGGAATGACTGATTACTTAATAACAGGTAAAAAAACTGTATGGTATCAGAATATTTATAATGCAACAGGCAATGAGGCAATTGCTGCTGTATCAACATTCTTCAATACAACTGTTGATTATGAAATTTCTATTTATGTAAATGATGTATTGCAGCTTACCCAAAACGGCAGACATGAAGGAAGCGGATATTATACCATTCCATTAAAAGAATATGTTCCTGTAGCTGTTGGGGATATCTTCAAAATTGTTGTAAAACTTGCAAATCCTCAAAACGGATATGCTGCTGTTCCTATTTCAGAACAACTTTCAACAACCAGATGTTATTATGCTCCAGGTGTATCATACTTCAGTAATGACGGTAAAAAATGGACAGATTTATATGATTACTCAGCTTCAGCTTATAGCCACACATATAATTCTCAGGTAGCCTGTCTTAAAGCATTCACTATCACTGATATACAGAATACAACTGTTACTTTAAATAACATTGCTCCTAAAGTTCAGGAGTTCAGTGAAATTATAGCTACTGTAACTGACGCCAAGGGCAAAATGGCTAAAATCGGTGAAGTTATTTTCAGCATTAACGGAACTAATTACACAGCTGGTGTAGTTGACGGTGTTGCAAAGATTAATGTATACTTTGATGAAGTTGGAGATTATGTAATTTCAGCTAACTATAAAAATAACGGATTGTATAACGGATCTTTCGTTCAAAAAACTGTCAGTGTTACCAAAACCGATGTTAATTTAACTGCTTATATTGACGATATTGTTTATGGTGAAAACCCTATTGTCAGTATTAATGTAACTTCAGTAGCTGGTGTTAATGTAACAGGTGATGTTGTTTTAACAATCAGCGGCAAAAAATATATTGTTAATGTTGTCAACGCTTTGGCTGTATTTGAAATACCTGAAATGTTGGATGCAGGAGAATATCATATTGATGTATCTTATTTGGGCAGTGAAAAATATAATGCTGCTGATGGCACTGCTGATTTTACAGTAGCTAAAAAAGAAATCACCATGAATGTAACTATAGATAAAGATTACAGAGACATAACAGTAAATGTTAACTTGTCTGAAAAACTTGATGGAAATTTAACAGTTCTTGTAAATAATACACCTTACACATTATCTTACACTAATGGAACAGGTTCATTAATATTAAAAAACTTAACTTATGGAAATTATACAATCAATGCAGTTTTCACAAAAGATAACTACCAGACAGTTAATGTATCTGAAAATGTTGAAATAAACTCCATCAAAACAGTTTTAGAAGCAGAAAATGTTGTAATGTATTATAAAGACGGCACAAGATTTGCAGTTGTCCTGAAAGATATTAACGGCAATCCGTTAGCTAATATGGATGTAATCATTTCAATAAACGGCAGAGACTATGTTAAACAAAGCGATGAAAATGGTACTGCTTCTTTAGGCCTTAATTTGGAGAGTAAAAATTATACTGTTGTTACTGCATTTGGTGGAAATTCCAAATACTTCGGAACCCGTTCAAACAATACAGTATCTATTTTATCAACACTTATCAGTAAGGATATAGTTAAATACTACAGAAACGGTACACAGTTCTATGCAACTGTTCTGGATTTCAAGGGAAATCCGTTAGCCAATACAACTGTTATGTTTAATATAAATGGTGTATTCTACAATAAAACCACTGATGAAAATGGTACTGCTAAATTAAATATCTGGCTAAGGCCTGGAAAATATATTATTACAATATTTAATTTGGTTACTGGTGAACAGGCAGGCAATAATGTCACTGTATTGTCTAAAATTGTTGAAAATTATGACCTGGTTAAATACTATAAAAATGCTTCAAAATTCTCAGTTAAAATCTTAGACAGTCAGGGATATCCTGTTGAAGGAACTATTGTAACATTCAACATCAACGGTGTATTTTACTACAAAGAAACTGATGCAAATGGTATAGCTAGTTTAGCTATTAATTTAAGACCTGGAAAATATGTAATTACTACTATGTATGGTCAGTATGATGTAGGAAACAATGTTACTGTTCTGCCGACATTACAAACTAGCGATTTAAAAATGAAGTATCTTGATGGTTCAGCATTCAATGCAAGAGTTGTAGACGGTCAGGGAAATCCATTAGCTAATCAGATTGTTACATTTAATGTAAATGGTGTGTTCTATAATAAAGTTACAAATGATGAGGGTATTGCATCCTTAAACATTAGGCTAATGAAAGGGGAATACATCATTACTTCAATATACAATGGATTTGAAACCGGAAATACAATTAAAATTCAATAAGGTTTTTTTAAATAAAACCTTTTTTCTTTTTTTGTTATATAATTTATTTTAAATATAATAATATTTGCAATAGGAATTATCTTATTTTCAACAGTTGCTTTAAAATATTTGCAATGTCTTTAATTAAATAAGCTAATTTTTTAATAACTTATCATTTAATTAGCTGATTTTCCAATTTAATTAATAAAAATACATCAGCAAAAAATAAAAAAAGTTAGAGTTCCTACATTATGAACTCTAAAACCATATAAATGAATAAAAGTGCAAATAAAATCCACATTGCTTTGGATATTTCTTTTGCTTTACCGAATAAGACTTTAACGATAACAAATGCAAATACGCCTGCAATAATACCTGTTGTAATACTTTGGGTAAGTGGAGTTACAATAATGGCAGCAAGTGCAGGAATCAGATCAGAAAGATTGCCTGTATCAAGGTTTTTGTACAGTCCGCACATTAAGATACCTACAACAACAAGTGCAGGAGCTACTGCAAAGGTTGGGATGATTGTAAATATCGGTGCAAACGGAATTGCAAGCAGGAATAAAATACCAACTACAATAGCTGTAAGACCGGTTCTTCCTCCTTCCATAATACCTGTGGAACTTTCAATGTATGTAACTACAGGTGAAGTACCTAAAAGGGATCCGATCATTGGTCCGAGTGCATCTACACTTAAAACTTTTTTAAGTCTTGGCAGTTTGCCGTTTTCATCATATCCGTCAACTTTTGTTGTAAGTGCAGTTAAGGTTCCCATTGTATCAAATAAAGAGATTACCAGAAATGTGACGGCAATGATTATAAAATCAATAAATGCTCTTACTCCGGTAAATACTCCGCTAGCTTCTCCGAATTTAAATGCAACATTACCAAGTGATCCGCCCAGATTGCTGTTGATTATAGCTGTTGGTATTAATGACTGGTCAGGTAAAACAGGACATCCTGCCAGTTCTAAAACAACTCCGATAATGTATGTTGCAATAATTCCGATTAGAATATTTCCTTTTATATTTTTCTTCATTAAAACCATTATGATGACAAAACAGATTAATGCCAAAAGGTTTCCGAGAGTAAAAATAGTTGAAGCACTTCCAAGTCCTATTAGCTGTGTGGCCCAGTTTGCATCTCCGATATTTATTACCTGTGAAGAGTATGACAGGATTCCGAGGTTACTTAAACCTAATGCAAGGATAAATAAACCTATACCTATTGATATACCGAATCTTAAAGAGTCAGGAATTGAATAGAATAATTTTTCACGTAGGGAAGTAAGTGAGATAACCAAAAAGATTATACCTGAGACAAAGATAGCTAAAAGTGCATATTCCCAGCTGTATCCCATAGTAAGTACTACGGTATATGTGAAAAATGCGTTAAGACCCATTCCTGCAGCCAGTGCATATGGGTAGTTTGCTATGTATCCCATTAATATTGTAGCTATTGCAGCTGAAAGTGCAGTTGCAATAAATACTCCTTGTATGTCCATTCCAGTTTCACTTAACATTGCAGGGTTTACAATTAATATGTAAGCCATAGCTAAAAAAATGGTAATACCTGCAATGATTTCAGTTTTCACGTCTGTATTATTTTCTTTAAATTTAAAAAAAGCATCTAACTTAGACATATTATTATCTTTTTTAAATAATGCTTTATAAGTTTTTATATTTAAGTTCAGTTTCTTTCGGTTTTTTTAGGCTGTATATTCAAATTGTAATTTATTTTTAGCATTTATATTCATTTTTAATTTGCTTATTTAAAATTTGTTTCATTTTATAATTTCTTCAAAATATTCTTTGGGTTTTGTCAAAGTATTACTGGCTTTTTTTGAACAGCTTCGTGAATTGTACAATTGTGTTAAAATTAATAGAATATATTGTGTTAATATAGCGATATTCTTGTAATATTCTAATTATTATATAGTTGTCTGCAAAAATACTATTGTTTTGTTTAATTTTACATTTTTTAGATAAAGCTTAAATTTGTTTATCATATCATCAATTTTCAAATGAATTTTTAGTTGTTTTCATATAAATAATATCTAAAACATGGACAATTTATCATATCTTATAAAACAATATTACCACAAAGTATATATTACATGCTAATATAAAATATAAAGCAAGGTGCAGATTATTAAAAATTAGGTCTTATTTTTAAAAAGCAACTTTGAAAAAATGTGGTAACTGTGAATAGCAATGATGAATTATTGAAAAAATGTAGCTATGTTGCAATTTCTAGCTACAGGCGAAAAGTACTGGAAACCTTAAAAAACGATGTCAAAATACCAACAAAAATCAGTGAAGAATCAGGAGTAGGAATAAAACATGTCAGCAATGTACTGACAGATTTAAAAGAACACAACCTAATAGTCTGCATTAATGAAGACGCCCACAAAGGCCGTCTGTATCGTCTGACTGATGAGGGTAAAAATGTTGTCAGCATGATTGGAGAAATGGGATGGTAAACTCCTTTTTTTAAACAGATGTAAACCCGTCTCCGCCCATTATCCATTTTTTACCATTTGAATCTTCAACCAGTGCAGATTCCATGTCTCCCATATAATTGTATTCAACAATTTGGTAATCACCAATCTTTTTTTTGTATTCTCCGCTTTGAAGAATTTCATCTAGGCTGCGGGTTTTTTCGATTTTCAGGATAACCGCATGATGAACAGCTGAAGTATTTTTATAATGGCTGTTTCCGTCATATTGGATTTTAATATCATACTCACCGGCAGGAACATTATTGATTTTCAGGACAGCTATTCCGTTTTCATCAGTTGTAAGGTTAAATGAATTTGATCCAAATGAAATGGAAATGTTCTGATTAGCTATCGGATTTCCTTTGGAGTCACATAACTCTACACTGTATGCATCACCGTCTAAGAGTGTCTGGTGATTTTACACTTAAGCTGGTGCTTTCATGAGTATCTATGCAAATAACTGATATAAATACAATCCCTAAGATAATTGCAACAGCTGCTAATATTTTTACCAGGTTTTTTTCATTCATGCTTGTTATTTTTATACTTTTTAATAACAATATTTAAATACTAATTAAACACAATATTACAACATAGACTTGTTTTCTTAATAATCTGCACCAGAATTATTAAAGTTATGGCAGTCTTTGTAGGAAGTATGTTTCTAAAAATGTACTCCTACTTAAAATTCAACAATAAATGAATAACTGATTATAATTTTAATCATAACCTTCTGATTCCAGATAATCATCAATATCTGGATTGTCTTCGTATTCATAGTGGTCATAATACCAGTCTGGATCATTTTTGGCAAGTGTGTCGGGTGATGTATCCACTCCCCTGTAATGTGATGAAGGGCTCTCATAGCTGTAGCTTACATAGTTGGATGTGTCTGAATCACCTGGAGAATAGCTGTCTGTTGATGAAAAGCTGATGAGACTGTTGAGGGTTAGGATTAAAATTACACATATTATTAAAATAGCTATTATCTTATTTTGTTGATTTTTGTTTTTAAAATCATTAATCAGATTCGGACTGGAATTTCTGTTGGCAATTTGAACATCGTTATATACTTCATAAAATCCGTAAACCCAAACCAAAACGGATAAAATGCCGAATATATTTGAAAAAAATGCCAAAGCAGCAAAAAGTACTCTGAGTATCAGTAATGTTAATCCTTTTTTGGTATTTCCTGCATAGATTGAACCAAGTCCTGTCAGTATAAATGTCAGTACCAGTGCAATGTATATGTTTTTGTTTTTTATTTTCTTTCCGCATTTGGAACAGAAAGTTGCATTATCTGCAAGTTCACATCCGCAGTTATTACAAATCATCTTTTTAACTCCTTATGGTGATTATTCAATTTTTGATATATAACTTTTTTTAAATAATTTTAGTAATATTTATATACAATAAAGATACATAATTGTTATTAACATGTTAGAATTAATGGATTATATAATGTTTTAATTAATTGTAAAATTGCTGAAAATTTATTATCTGTCTTTAAAATCAATTAAAAAAATTTATATGTTTATTAATTTAAACTAGAATTATATTAAATAAGATAGGAGGAATTTAAAATTAAAAATGTAGAAAATTTAAAAATTGCTGCATTACTCCATGATATTGGAAAGTTCTATCAAAGAACAGACAAGAGCCATTCTGAAGAATATAAAAAATATTCTCAGGATGATTATGGTAAAAATGGAGCACATGCCAAATGGTCCTGTGACTTTTTAGATAAATACTACAATGATGATATTGTGGATTTGGTTTTATATCATCATAACCATACAAAATCTAATTATCCTGATTTGTGCAATATTTTAAAAAAAGCAGACCATCATTCCGCTTCTGAAAGGGAAGATATTGATGATACGCAAGAAGTTAATAAAACTCCTTTAATTTCATTATTTTCTAAAATTGTTTTGGAAGATAATGACAAAGTTGACGAACAGTATATCTCATTAAATAAATTGTCTTTAGATGATGGAAGTTTTGATAATTTAAAACCTGCAGCTAAAAAGGACACTATGGAAGGGTGGAATTTAGTACCTGAATATAATCGTTTATGGAATGAATTTAACTCTGAATTTGAATTAATTCAAAATAAAAATGATTTTAATACATTACTTGCTTTATTAAAAAAATATGCTTCAACTATGCCTTCAGCAGCATATAAATCTAAAAGTGATATTTCATTATATGACCACTCAAAAACAACTGCAGCTTTAGCAGTTTCCAGATATTTATTTAATCGTGATGGTGATGTTAAATTAACTCAAAAGGATGATTTAAACTGTTATTTAGCTATTGAAGGAGATATTTCAGGAATTCAAAAATTTATTTTTAAAATCTCTTCACCTCAGGAAGCTCAAAGCGGAATGAGTAAACGTTTAAGAGGAAGATCTCTTTATCTGGCACTGCTTTGTGATGCAATAGCTACACATATTGCAGAAGAACTTGAATTATGCGAAGCTAACATTTTATTCTGTGGTGGTGGAAGATTTACAATAATTGGTCCAAATACTCAGATTGCAAAAGAAAAATTAGCAGAAATCAAGTCAAAACTTAATAAATTCTTCATTGATGAGTTTAATGCTGAATTATACTTAGCTTTAGTTTCAATAGAATGTTGTGGTGATGATTTAGCTAAATTTGGTCAGATAACTCAAAAATTATCCAATAAATTAAATGAAGATAAAAAACATAAATTCTCAGATAATCTTGATGAGGTCTTTAATTTCGATGAGGAAATTAAATATGATGATTTATGTTCAGTTTGTGGAACTCCATATCCTAAAAAAGAAGATTCTGTAGTTTGTAAAACTTGTAGAAAACATGAAAAATTAGGTCAAAATGCAGCTAATGCAGATTATATGATTAAGTGTATTACTGATAAAGGTGAAGGTTACTTTATTGAACCTGCAAATGTTGATTATCACTTTTTAAATAAATCTAGGGATATTGCAGATAAAATTAATAGTTTGTCTAAAACTTGTAAAAAGGTTGAAGTTATTAAATTAAATGATACCAACTTTTTAGATTTAGCTAATCATGAATTTGAAAGTAATGTTTCATTTAGTTTTAGTTTCATGGGAAATACAGTTCCTAACCTTGGTCGTTTTGCAGATAATCATAAATACATGCCATTATACTTTGAACACTTGGCAAAAATTAGTAATGGTGCTAATAAATTAGGTGTTTTAAAAATGGATGTAGATAATTTGGGATTAATCTTTTCTGAAGGCTTAAAGGAAAGTTATGATGAAAACCTTGGAATTTCAAGAGTTTCAGCATTAAGTTCTCAATTAGATATGTTTTTCTCAGGATTTGTAAATAACATTGCATCTGAGTTTAAAGTTTATTCAAAAGTCTTTGATGAGGATAAATTTGATAAAAAAGAATTGGAAATCCAAAACGACAATGAAGAAATTAAAGAAAGTGTTTTTGTTTATAAATTAAAATATGGATGTGAATTATCTGATGATGAGGCGGATAAATTAAAAGATTATGAAATCCCTACAATCCATATAAATTACTCCGGAGGAGATGATTTACTGGTTTTAGGACCATATGATGATATTATAAAATTTGCACAGGAATTAAGAAATAGTTTCAAAATATGGACTGCATCTAATCCGTCAATTAATTTGTCTGGAGGTATAAATATTGTTTCTCCAAAATTCCCAATTGGTAAAGCAGCTATAACTTCTGAAGAATATTTGGATGCTGCAAAATCTTGTGGAAGGGATAAAATAACATTGTTTGGAGAAGTTGTTAACTGGGATACAAAAGATTTATTTAAAGGATTTGACGAATTATTTGAATTTGCTGTAAAACTGGAAGATTACTGTACAGATAATAGACTGTCTAAAGGTATTGTTTATTCAATGTTACACTTATGGCAAAATAATTACAAAAACCGGGGATTACTGTCTAATGAAAATAAATGGGATGAAGATGTTCACAGAAGGTTGAGTATTAAAAGATTCGTACCTTTATTTAAATATAAATTGAGATTAGTAAAAGATAAGGAAGTTTTTGAAGATTTAAATAAAAAAGGATTAAAATTCATGCCATGGATTAAAATTCCTGTTTCATGGGTTAGTTTAAGAATGAGGTGATATTATGGCAAGAGATTATAATAGGAATAATAGGCAAAATGAAAATGAAAATTATAATGATGTTACAAACAGAATAAAAAGTTTAAATCAGCTATCTGATTTATCTATAAAAGATATTGCAGATGAAGGTGGATATGCAGATAAAGTAGCGAAAGGATCTAAACAGCTTAAAACAAACCAATTAAGAAAATTCTTTGGTGCAGTCAGATTAATTGAGCAAAAAACAACATGGGATGAAATTGAACCGGAATTTTATCTTTTAAAACCTAAATTAGCAGTTGCTGTAGGAAGAGGAAATGTTCCAAAGGCATTTTATAATTTTATGATGGCAGCTATGAGTAAAGTGGATGTTGGGTCTGAAGAAGATAAAATGAAAAATTTTAAAACATTTATAGACTTTTTTGAATCAATTGTAGCATATCATAAATATCACTATCCAAAAAATTAAGTTAAAATAAGGAGGAAATTATTATGTTTAAAGAAAATTTTGTTATTAAAGGAGAATTAGTTTGTGAAACAGGACTTCATATAGGCGGATCTAACGATAATATTGACATTGGAGGAACTGATAATGTTATTATTCGTGATGTAGTTTCAGATTTACCATTTATCCCAGGTTCATCTTTAAAAGGAAAACTTAGGTCTTTATTTGAATTAAATGATAAAGAATCTGCTCAAAGTGTGATGCAAAACAAAGGGGGTCCTGCAACTGACGGTGATTCCAAAGCAGCTAAAATCTTTGGAGTATCAGCAGATAATAATAAAGCGTTAGATTTCCCTACTAGATTAATTGTTAGAGATGCTTTTCCAACAGAAGAATCAATTGAATTATGGAGTAAACAGGAAGATATTGTTCGTGGAGCAGAATTAAAATATGAAAACAATCTTAACCGTATTACTTCAGCAGCTACTCCAAGAAATATTGAAAGAATACCAAAAGGATCTGCATTTGCTTTTGAATTCATATTTTCAGTTTATGAAGAAGATGAAGATAATTTAATGGGTGTATTTGAAGCAATGCGTCTTTTAGAGGACAATTATCTTGGAGGAAGTGGTAGTAGAGGTTTTGGTAAAGTTAAATTTGCTAATATTTCAATTACAAAAAGAGATCAAGATTATTATAAAAAAGACGTGGATGAAGAAGTTATTATTGAAAATGCAGACATTTCTGAAGCTGTTAAAAGTATTAACTAAGGAAAGATAATTAAATTTAAGATATGAGGTGAAAAAGTGTTAATATATTTAAAACCCTTATCAATCTTTCCAGAACTTCACTCAGATACATTATTTGGTGCAATAACTTATGCAATAAGTCAGTTATATCCTGAAAAAGTTGATGAAATGGTTAAATCTTTTGAAGATGAACCTCCATTTATAATTTCCTCAACATTTCCATTTATATTTAAAGAAGATTTTGAAAACGGTAAAAAAATAAAATTTTATCCTAAAATTATATTTCCGCAAAAATCAAAAGATTTGGAAGAAAAGTATCATCCTAAAGATTTTAAAGAATATAAAAAAGTTAAATTCATTGAAGAAAATTTATTTTTTGACTTATTAAAAGGTAAATTAAGTGAAAGTGACATATTAAGAAATTATAATCAGTATACCTTTATTAAAGGATTGCTTATGAGGGAATCTTATAATATTGATGTTAATTTTGGAGAAAATATTATTCCAAATAATAGTGTTAACCGTATAACTAATGAAACAGAAGGTATTTTCTACACATCTGGAAATGAATTCAAAAATATGGGGTTATTTTTCTTAGTAGAATTTATGGATGATGATTATAAACCAATTGTTAAAGCAGCTATTAAATTCTTAAAAGATCGTGGATTTGGAAGAGATATTTCAACAGGAAAAGGTCAGTTTGATTATTTTATAGATGAAGAATACTATTTAAATCACTATGAGGGTAATTATTTTGTAACTTTATCAAGATTCATTCCAAATTCAGATGATTTGGCACATATTAATGAATTTGCAAGTTATGAAATAGATTCAAAAAGAGGAAAAAGCTCATCTAATGAAATTAGAAAACAAATAAGATTCTTTAAAGAAGGATCAGTTTTCCCAGATTATAAAAAATATTATGGAAGAAATGTTAGTTCCGGTAAAGTTAATCCAGCTATTGAATATGGATTTGCATTTCCATTAAAATGCAACTTAGAGGAGGATAAATAATGTCTGGCGAATCTTATGATTTACGTTTAACTACTTTAAGTCCTATTCACATAGGTTCTGGAAAATCATATAGCTGTTGTGAATTTGTTCCAGCCAAAGCTAAAAGTAAAGGACAAATTGTCAAAATAATAAAAAGAGTTAATTTAACAAATTATTACTCCAGTTTATCTGATGACAGAAAAGATACTTTTTTAGCTAGTCTAACAAATTCCAACTTTGAATTAAAACAATTTGATAAAAAAATAAAAAAGGATTTTGTCAGATACCAGTGTATTGATAATAGCCGTGTTGATTTTATTAACGAGGTTCAAGAACATATCAAAACCTCTGATAAGTTATATATTCCAGGTTCCTCAATTAAAGGAGCTATTAGAACAGCTATCTTTTATGACTTATTAAATGAAGAGGATATGAATAAAATAGGTAGAGATATTTCCGGTAATCGTCGCAATAATGGTTTTTTATCTGATGGTTTATTAAAAAAACATTTCACCAGTGGTTTTGGTAATGATGCTCAATATAATATATTTAGATTTATGCAAGTTGCAGACACTACAACTACAAATCTTCCAAGAATTGAGCAGGTTTTAGCAGTAATGGCAACTGATGATAGAAGAAAAAACCAACCTTATTCAAGACATGGTAAAGTTGTAAAAACTTATTTGGAAACAATTGGCACAAATAAAAAGTTCAAATCCAGATTAACAACAACTTTTGACAGCAATATATATAGAAAATTAAAACTTGAAGATAAATCTGAAATATTGGACTTAAATTATCTTAAAGAGGTTTTATTTAAGTTTAGTCAGGATTTAATTTATTATGAAATGGATTTTGCAGATAAATATGATATTGAATATTTATCTAAATTTTATGAAACTTTAAATAAGAAAAATACTGCAGATGCACCGTTACTTAAAATTGGCGCAGGTTCGGGTTTGATGGCAACATCTATTGCTATGAAACTTAAAGAATATGATCCAGGATCTTTTGACAGAGTTAGAAATTCTTTTAGAAGAAGTTATGACTTTGAGTTTCCAAAATCCAGAAAAGTCACTAAGCAGGGAAAACCGTTTGGTTGGGTTAAATTGGAATTTAATTAAGGTGTGTTAAGTGATTAATAGAAAAGTATTAGTTATGAGTGTTGGAGGTTCTCCAGAACCTCTAATCCATTCTATTGATAATATAAAACCAAAATTAGTTTATTTTATACATTCTGAAAAAACATTAGATGTTGTTGATGAAATAAACAAAAATACAAAACATAAATATGATTATTTAACTAAACAAGTTGAGAATCATGAAAGTATTGAAGATGCATTTGAAAAATCAAAAGAAGTTCTTTTTGAGTTAAACAAAAAAGGCTGGGATGAAATAACAATTGATTTTACAGGTGGAACTAAACCAATGACTGCAGGTTTAGTTTTAGCTTCCACTGGTGATAAATACACAGATTCTTATAATTATTCTTATGTAGGTTCTAAGATAAGTGAAAATGCAGAAGTTAGAAATAAAGAGGGTGTTGGAATTGTTATTTCAGGTCATGAACAAATAAAACCTCAAAAAGATCCATATGATACATATGCTGTGCTGGAATTTAATCGTGGAAAAAACTTCTTTAATCATTATCAATTTGAAGCAGCTATTCAAAATTTCAAAGAAGCAGAAGCCAAATTAGATGATGGGGAATTAAAAGATTTAGCTAAATTTTATATTAAATTAGTTAATTTCTATCAAAAATGGGATAAATTCAATGATAAAATTGAAATTTATAATGAAAAGTTAGATAAAATTGAATCATTTAAGCTTCCAAGTTATTTTTTTAAAGAAATCATTCAAAAATGTCCTAATGAATTATTAAATAATGATTTTGATAATTCTGAAGAATTTATAAATCAATTAAACAGCAATTTGGAATTTTTAAGATTAAAAATACAAAATAATCAAAAAGAAGCTATGAAATATTATCTGCCGGATTTATTAAAAAATGCTCATCGTAAAATTGAAGAAGGCTTTTTTGATGATGCAGTTGCTAGATTATATAGAGCTATAGAATTAATTGCACAGATATTACTTAATATTCATGATTTAATTGATGTTGAAAAATTTAAAAATCATAAAGTTTTCCATATTAACAGAAAACAGTTTAAAACCCAAACTAAATTTGATCCAGAAATTCCTAAAATGATTCAAAACTGGAATATTAAAGAATATGAAGAGCGTGACAAAACATTTAAAGTTCCAAAAGACAAATCTTACAAGATTTTAGAAGCATTTGGTGAAGATTTAGCTAAAAAATATTTTGCAGATGAAAGATTAAAAAATGCAGTTAATAAAAGAAATGATTCTATTTTGGCACATGGTTTAAATCCAATGAATAAAAAAGATGCAGAAGATTTATATAATCGTGTTTTGGATTATTCTAAATTTTTCTGGGAAGATATTGAAAAATATATGAAAATGGCAGAATTTCCTAAATTTAAATAAGTGATTTTAAATGAAAATAAATACTTGTAATCTGTTAATTAAAACAGATAAAGATATTTCACAGGAATCTAATAAACTTAGGGGATATATTGGAAATAAATTTAAAAATCATCCATTATTACATAATCATTATGGTAATGAGAAATTTTTATACTCATATCCTTTAGTTCAGTATCATATTCTTGATGGCCAGGCTATGATTTTTGGAATTGAAGAAGGAGTAGATGTTCTAAAAGATATTTCAGGTGATTTAAAAGAGCTTAATTTGGACCATACTCACTATTCAATTGAAGAAAAAATTATTCGTGAAAAAGAGGCAGATGTAAACACAAGTAATGAAGAGTATCATTATAAGTTTATAACTCCCTGGCTGGCTCTTAATACTCAGAATTTTAAAAAATATAATAATTTAGATGACTGGAAGGAAAAGAAACTATTCTTAAACAAAATTCTTATAGGTAATATATTATCTATGGCAAAAGGTTTAGGAATTATTGTAAACCGTAGAATTTATGTTAAAACTCACTTAGAACCAGTTAGTGTTAATTATAAATCAGTTAAAATGCTTGGTTTTACAGGAGAGTTTAAAGTAAGATTTAAAATTCCTGACTACTTTGGATTTGGTAAAGGAGTTTCACAGGGTTTTGGATCGGTTAAACAAATTATTGACGAAGAGTAGGTTTCTATAAAAATGATGGTTATTGTAATGTATGATATTTCAGAAGACGCTCCAAGAAATAATCTTATAAAAAGATTAAGGTACTATGGACTTAGAAGAATTCAAAAATCAGTATTTTGCGGACTGCTGGAAATTGAAGAGAGATTTGAACTTGCAAGTGAGTTTGACTTTTACTTATCTTCAGACAAAGACAGTATAGCTCTTTTTCCAATTTGTGAATCCTGTGTTGATTCCATATTAATTGAAGGGGATCTGTCACTGCCGCAAAAAGAAGAATATGTATTTGTTTGAGGTGATTTTTAATGAAATTAGTTGTAGACGGTTTTGGGAAATCTGTTGCAAAAAGAGACAATCAAATTGTTATAAAAGAAAATGGTAAAGAAGTTGACTATTTTAGAGCAGAAGATGTATCTCAAATATTATTAACTGGAAAAGGTTCAATAACTTTTGATGCATTAACATTACTGGCTAATCATGATATAGACTGTGTATCAATAAATTGGAAAGGATATGTCGATTACAGATTAACTCCTCCAGAAAAGAAAAATGTGATAGTTAAAAAAGAACAATTTTTTGCATTGGCTGATAAAAGAAGCGGTCAAATAGCAAAAGCTTTTATCAATGCTAAAATTGAAAACCAAAAAGCAGTTTTAGGAACACTTGCAAAATCAAGGTCAAATGATGAATTTTTAACTGCACAAAGGGATAAACTGAATTATTATTTAGATAAATTAGATGGATTAAAAAAAGATACAAGTGATAATTTAAGAAGTAAAATATTAGGTTTTGAAGGACAAGCATCAGTTGAATATTGGATTGGATTTCAGCATGTTTTAGATGAAAAATGGGGTTTTAACCTAAGAAGTGGTCGTGGTGCAACAGATCCTGTTAATTCCCTTCTTAATTACGGATATGCTGTTCTTCAAAGTGAAATGTGGAAATCCATATATTTGGCAGGTCTTGATCCGTACTGCGGTTTTTTACACTCTGACAGATATGGAAGAGCAAGTTTGGTATTTGATTTAATTGAAGAATTCAGACAGCAGATAGTTGATAAAACAGTTTTAGCTATTGTAAATAAAAATCAGGTTGATGTTGATGATTTTGAATTTGATGAAGGTCAAATCAGGATTCTGGATAAAGCTCGTAAACTATTAATAGCTAAAATAATGGATAAACTAAACTCTAAAATTAACTTTAATGATAAAAAAATGAGTTATGAGGATATAATTCTTTATCAGGGAAGATTGCTTGGAAAATATTTGACAAGAGAAGAGAAAAATTATGTTGGATTTTCAAGAAGGTGGTGAAGATTGCCTAATTTTTCTTAAAATAATATTTTTTTATAAATAATTAATACTTTTTATTTTTTATATAAATCAATATTTTAGCTAGTTTTCCTTAGATTACTTTTATCATGTGGTTTTGATGATTATGCTTTTATATTATATTAATTATTGCTTTAATTTTAGCTAGTTTTAATAGAAAAGTATTTAAATAATTTGTGCAATAATTTATATACAGAGGTTGGGTAAAGTAAAGTTCACAGAAACTGTCACTAAATACAAGTTTTTTGCATAATAAAGTGAAATTTTGAGAAATTTTCGCGGCTATTGCAGAAAACCATCTACTAAAATAAGGATTGTGACTATATAATATGTTTTAAATCATATTGTAAAAATTTGATTGCAGAAAACCATCTACTAAAATAAGGATTGTGACAAGAATAAAGCTACTTTCTTACATTTGACATCATATATTGCAGAAAACCATCTACTAAAATAAGGATTGTGACTTTGACATCAAATAATGTGTCAAATGTAATTCCTATTGCAGAAAACCATCTACTAAAATAAGGATTGTGACGGGGTGTTAGCAGTGGTATATAATATATTGTTGTTGATTGCAGAAAACCATCTACTAAAATAAGGATTGTGACTAAATGGGAGGAATTTATTGTTGCAACAAAAGCATATTGCAGAAAACCATCTACTAAAATAAGGATTGTGACGCTACTTTCCTACTTTTAACATCAAATAATGTGTCAAATTGCAGAAAACCATCTACTAAAATAAGGATTGTGACGATTGATTTACAGTTGCAACAAAAGCATCCCATTCATTGCAGAAAACCATCTACTAAAATAAGGATTGTGACTAAAATGGAGCAACTCCAACAATTACCCCTTTGGATTGCAGAAAACCATCTACTAAAATAAGGATTGTGACTCATTATATAATGCTTGTAAACGATTGCTTGCTTGTAATTGCAGAAAACCATCTACTAAAATAAGGATTGTGACTTTGCGGTTTCTTCGTTAAATTCATCGCTTTTATCATTGCAGAAAACCATCTACTAAAATAAGGATTGTGACCAACAAAAGCATCCCATTCTTTAGGACATACACCTTTGATTGCAGAAAACCATCTACTAAAATAAGGATTGTGACAGTCAAGTAGTACTGTTTAATTAAAGATAAGTTAATTGCAGAAAACCATCTACTAAAATAAGGATTGTGACGTTATGTCATCATTCATAATACAGTACAAGACTTTATATTGCAGAAAACCATCTACTAAAATAAGGATTGTGACTAACTCTTTTTTAGCTTGTTCTCTGTTCATATTATATTGCAGAAAACCATCTACTAAAATAAGGATTGTGACTCAATTCCGAGCCAGTTAGCCCGTGAATCTCACAACATTGCAGAAAACCATCTACTAAAATAAGGATTGTGACTTTTACTACCATACTATCAATCATATTTAATCTCTCCATTGCAGAAAACCATCTACTAAAATAAGGATTGTGACTGACCTTTGATTTCTTTTTCTAATTCTAATTCCAAATTGCAGAAAACCATCTACTAAAATAAGGATTGTGACTTAAATAAATCTATATTATCTTTTAGCGCGTCAGTATTGCAGAAAACCATCTACTAAAATAAGGATTGTGACGACACCAGTTGCCTTTATTCTTTCGCCCCATACATATATTGCAGAAAACCATCTACTAAAATAAGGATTGTGACAGTAGTCACTACGAAGTTTCACGACTGCGAACCAATTGCAGAAAACCATCTACTAAAATAAGGATTGTGACTTGGTCATTTTAATACTGATGTGACCAATATTTGGTATTGCAGAAAACCATCTACTAAAATAAGGATTGTGACAATTTTACCATTGTTATAATCATCTATTAATAACATTGCAGAAAACCATCTACTAAAATAAGGATTGTGACCAGTCATTCTGATACTTATATGACCTACTCCTTCTATTGCAGAAAACCATCTACTAAAATAAGGATTGTGACCAGTTAGTCCTAATCTTTCTTGTATATCTTTTAAGTATTGCAGAAAACCATCTACTAAAATAAGGATTGTGACCATATTCATTTACAGGTTCGTAACCTGCTTCTTCCATATTGCAGAAAACCATCTACTAAAATAAGGATTGTGACATTTGTGAAACATCCCAAAAAAGAAAAGTGGTTTAATTGCAGAAAACCATCTACTAAAATAAGGATTGTGACTTACAAGCCCCAACTGGAGCTAATAAGCTTATCGTATTGCAGAAAACCATCTACTAAAATAAGGATTGTGACTTCATCAATTAAGCTTAACAAATGTTGTTTATTATATTGCAGAAAACCATCTACTAAAATAAGGATTGTGACACCTTATTATTTGATGGTTTACTCCCTCTAGCTGTATATTGCAGAAAACCATCTACTAAAATAAGGATTGTGACCTTTACCCCCTCTAATTCTATAAACAGCGTATCAGTATTGCAGAAAACCATCTACTAAAATAAGGATTGTGACAACAACCAGTTGCCTTAAATTTCTTCAAGCTCTTCATTGCAGAAAACCATCTACTAAAATAAGGATTGTGACGCCCTACATATGATTTATAGGCTTTTAAAAACCTAATATTGCAGAAAACCATCTACTAAAATAAGGATTGTGACTTATTTTTTAGGTCTACATACTCTTTACTCATTATTATTGCAGAAAACCATCTACTAAAATAAGGATTGTGACATATTTTACGCCCTTGTTTAGCGTATCCCATTCAATTGCAGAAAACCATCTACTAAAATAAGGATTGTGACCTTTTTTTATCCTCTTTATTACTTTGTTGTTCGAAATTGCAGAAAACCATCTACTAAAATAAGGATTGTGACTCATGTTGTGGCATTCAAATAGCATTTCACAAATCTATTGCAGAAAACCATCTACTAAAATAAGGATTGTGACTATTGCAGTCTGCTAAAATTCTATCAGTATGCTTAAAATTGCAGAAAACCATCTACTAAAATAAGGATTGTGACAGAATATGGCAACACTGGTTCTTTTAACCACTTGTATTGCAGAAAACCATCTACTAAAATAAGGATTGTGACAGTATCTAAAAGATTATAACTTTTTACTTCTTTGTATTGCAGAAAACCATCTACTAAAATAAGGATTGTGACTTAAGGCGTTTTTAAATAAATTTATATTATCTGAATTGCAGAAAACCATCTACTAAAACAAGGCTTAAATGAGTTTTTATCATAATCAACTATTTCCAGTTGATTTTTATAAGGTGAATTCTAAAAAGATTATTAACAAATTGTTGCAGTGTTTATATGAATGTTGAAAGTTTGCAAATCATTTCTAAATTTATGAATGATTATGAATATGAAAAAGCTATGGAATTGTGTGAAGAGCTTTTAAAAAAAGATAATGATAACAGCCATCTGTGGGCTTTAAAAGGATGCTGTTTAAATCATTTTGAAAAGTATGTTGAAGCAATGGAGTGTTACAACAGATCCTTAAGTGTGGATGATGAAAACCCTTTTATCTGGTTTCATGTGGGTAAAATTTTAATGGAATATGATTTATTTGATGATGCTCTGGAGTGCTTTAACAATTCATTGGAAATTAATCCTGCTGATGATATGGCACTGTATTCAAAAGGTGAGTGCTTAATGTTTAAAAAATCATATACTGAAGCAATTACCTGTTTTGATTTGGCTATTGGTTTTAATCCCAAATATTTGAATGCATGGTTAAACAAAGGTCTTGCTTTAAAATTGTCAAATAATTTTAAAGAGGCTTTAGAATGCTTTGATAAAGTTTTGTTTATTGATCATAAATCAAAAGATGCACTTTATTTTAAAGCAGACTGCTATTTTAATTTGGGAGATTTAAACTCAGCATTGAAATGTTGTAATGAAGCATTAAGTATTGACGGGGATTATTTAAATTCTGAAATCTTATTGATAAAATCAGTTGTTTTAATGGATCTTGGAGAATATGGCAGTGTCATTGAAGTTGCAGATATTGCACTGGAAAATAATCCTGATGATTATGATTTAAAAATGTTGAAAGCACAGGCACTAGCTTTTGCTGGGAAATATATGGAAGCTCTATGGCTTGTTGAGGAACTTGTCAATGAAAATCATGGAGATATGGAATTGTGGAAATTAATTGAGTATATTAAAATGCATATTTGAGAAGAATTTGTTTATTTAAGTAAATTTCATAATTTCTCTTTGTATGCTTGCTTAAATAAGCTTATAAAGTAATCAATATCTTCATCATTAGCTATTTTCATTTCATAATCACCAATACCATGGTGGCCAATATTGGAAACATCTCGGGTTTTGTTAAATGGATCTATGAGTTTAGTATTTTTTAAATTAATCCAACCTTTTAATTGTCCTTTAAATGCTTCAATTGAAATTATAATTTTATTACTGGTTTTAAATACAATATATAATTTAGTTGCAACAATTTCAATATCTTCAAATTCATTTAAGATTCTTTCTTTTAAGTTTTCGTATAATTCTTTTATATTATCAGGTTTATTATTAAAACACATTTCTTCAGTGTATTTAATAATTTCTTTATTAACATCTTCTTTTTTATTTGTTGTTTTAACTTCTTTAATTGATGCTTTATTCTCAGAAATATTTAATTTATCATATAATACTGTATTATTTGAATATTTGGTTACCTTCCATAATTCAAAAGCCAAATCATTAAATTCTATTGATTTTAATTGGTATGTAGTGTAGTTTGGTGCTATAAACATTATTTTAGATTGTGTAAAATCAATATCTTCTTTTCCATAATTAGTATTGAATTTTTGATTGTATTTTAGGACAAATTCGGCTTTATTATTTAAAAGTAGTGATAGATAACTGTAACCCTGGTCAATAACACTGTAATTTTTACTTTTTTTATATTCAATAATTACAAATGAGTTAGTTTCTTCATTGAAAGCTAATGTATCAATTCTTAAGTTATCCAGTTGAAATTCACTAGCTACAAATTTTAGGTTAAATACTTCTTCCAGATTATTTTCAGTTAACTTTTGAAGGTCTCTTTCGTATTTAAACTCAGTTTTCTTAATAGGTTTTAGATTATTGGCATCAATTTGATAAAGTGGCATGGTTAATATTATATTTTATCTTAATTTAAATTTTTAGATAAAAAGAGTCTGTAAAATTTTACAAACTTATATGTTTTTTGTCCAATTTTGCATTGGGTAGTCTAAGGTTATTGGATAGGGATGGTTTACTTTGTTTCAACTTGTAAATTTTCTTTTTAATAATTAATTAAAATAGAATATATGAATTATAATGATATATTCCAAAAATTTTGTAGAAATCGTAATATTAAATCCAGTACCAAAAAAGGTTATGATTCTGCTTTGAGGTTATATGAAAATTTTCAAGGAAAATCTATTGAAGATTTATTTGCTGAAGCACGTTTGGAAGAAAATGAAAGAATTCCTCTTAAAGATAGAAAAATAAAAAAGAGATTAATTGAATTTAGAACTTTTTTACTTAATAGTAATTTATCTCCCAATACTTCAAAAACATATTTTTCAAAAGTAAAGACATTTTACTTGCACTTTGAGTTTGAACTACCTCATTTACCTCAAGCTAAATATGATAAAATTTATGAGACCAATTATTTAGACTTACCCACTCGAGAACATATACATGAATCACTACTTATTTCATCAATTGACTTAAAAGCAGTGATATTGTTCATGTCTAGCTCAGGAACTGCAAAAGCTGAAACTTTAAGTTTGACTGTGGAGCATTTTATTCAAGGTACTCAGGAGTATCACCATGGAGGATCCATTGAATTTATTCTAGAAACTCTTGATAAGAAAACTAATGTTGTTCCAACTTTTTATTTGAAAAGGATTAAAACAGATAAATATTATTATACCTTTTGCTCACCTGAAGCTAGTTCTGCAATTGTCAAATATTTAAAGACACGTGAGAATTTAAAATTGGAGGATAAATTATTTGATTTTACATCCTCATTATTGTTAACAAGATTTCAGGAAATAAATGATAAAATGGAGTGGGGATTTAAAGGGAAATACAGATTCTTTAGATCACATACTCTGCGTAAGTTTCACGCATCCAATATTGGCCTTTCAGCAGAATATATTGATAGTTTACAAGGACGCAGCAAAAATGAAGTTCATGAAACTTATATTAAAACTAATCCTAAAAAACTAAAGGAAATCTATAAATCAGCTATGAAAAATGTGATGATTTATGAAAATAAAGGTCCAGAGATAAAAAAACAAGAATTTAATATAATAATTAATGTTTTTTTATCTGGAAAGGAATATAATATTATTTAAATCTTTTTAAGAAGGTTTACCTTTTTGGTTTTGGAACCTTCTTTTTTAATTTCAATATTTTGGAATTTTGCATAGTTTACTTTAACACCATCATCTAAATCTATTTCAATATTTTGGTTTGCAATGTGTGCTAGAACTTCATCATATTCTTGTGTTTCTTTTAATTGTTTTTGAAGCTTAGCTTTTTCTTTAGTTGCATTTGCAATGTCTTGTTTTGATGTAGAATTATTAATGATATTGTCATTATTGGTTATTTTCTGTTCTATTGCTTTTTGGGTTTTATGTAAGTAGTCTGTTCTGATTCTTGCAACTAATGATGGTTCGTATCTGTGCATATAAACTAAACAGTTGAAACCGTTATGTTTGCCGCTTGAGAATTGCCAGTATATTGGGCATTTTTTGTATGTCCTTTTGTGGTCGTTAAAGAAGTTTTTAAGTAAGTATTGTCTTATGATTTCTCTTGATGGTTTTTTTGATTTTGATAGTGCTCCTGCAATGAAATCTAAGTTTTCTTCTAGGGTTTTTTTACCAAAACAGGTTTCAACAAATTTAGTAAAATATCCTACAATATCATCATCGAAATACGCAGTGTCTAAAACTGGAATTATGTTGTCATCATCTGGAATAAATTTATTGTAGTTAGTGATGTTAAATTTACCTCCAGCGAATTGTAGTCCTTTTTTATCTAGTGAGTAACGTCCAAACATGCATCCTACTGCAAAAGATATAAAAGATGTAATTAAATCATTCTTTGATAACAGATTCATTGAAATTGAATCTTTGGATATATTATAATCTAATTCATTGGTTAACTTGTATAGTTTTATAAAGTATTTATTTAAATATTCTTCATTGCTTTTCAATTTATTAAAATCAACTTTTTGTAACTTATTAAATTTTACAATTGATTTTTCAATTTTTCTTTCACCAAATATTAAAAGAGGATGGATTGTATAATTCCAACTTATTTCATGATTATCCCAGTTATTTTTTTGAATGATTATATTTTCGGATACAATTTTGTTGATTTTATTTAAATTTGAATTATCAAGTATGATGGGTATATTACTAATTGATCCTATTCCAAAATCTAACGTTGGGGATAAAAAGGATAATACTTCCATTGTTACTTTTGAATTTAATAATGCAAATAAATAATTAAAGTAAATTTCATTTTTTATAATGCAGTTTGCTCCTTTTGAATCAAATAAAAATCCTTGTTCATTATATCTAAAAGAGATATCACTACTACTTAATGTAGACCATGTTAATGATTTTTTAAAATGAAATTTTGGATTTCTTATTGTTGAACGTTTAAAATTACGTATTTTATATCCATTATTTTTCCAATTAATTATTAATTCATTATTTCCAAACCATTTTCTAAACTTCCCTCCTTTATTGTAAGGAAACCATTTTTCTTTAACATTTTTGGTTTCTTCCATAGAATTACAATTAAAATTTATATTATTGAATTCCACTTCAAACCATTTTCTTAAAAATTTATCATTATTTCCAGTGGAAATTCCTGCTTTTGGATATGCATATTCAATTAATTTTTTATTTTTAAATGAATTTGTAACATTTAAACTAGCCCAATAAGCTATAGGGGAAGTTGGAATGTTAGAATATTTTTTACTATTTGAGATATATTTGTAATCAACAGGATTAGATATGGCTTTTAAAACTTTATTTCTTTGTGTATCCATGTTTCCTTTAAAATTAGATAATTTTATATATATTCCATTGTATAAACCATTAGTTTTATTTTCATTACAAAAGATATATGTTGCTACTGGGACCATTGCAACTTCTGTAAATGCATTATATTCTAGTTGAATTAATGAAGAAATTTCAAGATTTTTCAAAATGTATTCTCTTAATTTTTCATAAGTTTTTATGAACATCCAATTAAAAGGAGTAATAAATCCTAAATATGCATTTGATTTTGTGAATTTAGTGTTTCTATAAATAAACATGGAAAATAAATCTTTTGAATAATCTTTGTAGTATTTTTTAGCAAAATCTTTTAAATTTTTCTCAAATTTATTCATGTAAGGAGGATTAGTCACTACAGCTGAATATTTTTTAGATAATAATTCTGCTTGATTAATTAAAGCCATTAAATCATTACTAATTATATTTGTAATATTGATATCAGTGAGTGTTGATTTAGAATTATCAATTATTTCACTTAATGATGTTCTTAAGTTGTTAAAATCAATATTTTTCACTTGAATTAAAGAACCAAATTCTTTTCCAGACGCAAATATTTCTTTTAAATAAATTACATCATTAACAATTTTTTCATCATGTTTTTGTATAAACTCAATTATTGAATCAGTGATATTTCCAGATTCCTGAATAGCATAAACATTAGGAACAATACCTTTTTGAAGTATTTTTCTATCATATTTCCTTGCTTTCATTAACACTGCAAAATAAGCTAGTTGATATGCTCTATCATCAATATCTAAACCAAAAATATTATTTTTTAAAATTAATTCAGGAATATCTCTTTCTAAAAAACTTCTTGATTTAAAGTATAATAATATCCTTAAGAGAACTAAAAATATAGTTTCACAAAAGAATTGTGGCGCTTATTATAGAAATGTTAAAAATAGGCATTTAAAAACAATATCTTGTAGCTATGATCTTCCTAATTCTACAGGTTTTATTATATTAGATGATATAGTTACTAGTGGAACTACTATGGACTCATGTAAAGAAATTTTAATTAATCACGGAGCAAAGGAGAAAAATATAGTATGTCTTGCAATTGCAAAAACAATTGATTGTAGACATTTAAAATATCATAATGGAAAAATTGTTTTATGTGAAGATATTTAAGGGGGATAACATGATTAAATATAAAGAGTTACTCTTTTTAAATAAAATAAATCGAGTTGGGAAAGTAACAATATATACAAAGTACTGGGATATGTTAATTAATTCTAAGGATATGAATGATTTATTTAATAAGCTTCATAAAAGTAATAAAATTAGTGAAGATAAATTAATTAAAGCAAAAAATGAAGCTGAAAAGATATATGATTCTGTAGTAAATGATTCTGAAATAAATGTTATTACAGTTTTTGATAAAGAATATCCTAAAAAATTATTTGACATGGAAAATCAAAAACCTCTTTATCTATATGTAAAAGGCAGTATGGATGCTTTATCTAAATCTAATATTGCAATTATTGGAACAAGAAAACCATCAAATAATACTGAAAGTTTTGAAAAAAAATTAGTTAAAAGAATTTTAGATGTTTCTAAAAGGGTGGTTGTTAGTGGTTTGGCATTAGGTTGTGATAAAATAGCTCATGAAACTACAGTTAATGAAAATAAAATCACAATTGCTTTTTTACCCTGTGGATTAAATGTTATAAGTCCCAGTAGTAATAAAAAATTAGCAAAATCAATTATTGAACAGGGTGGATGTTTAGTTTCTGAGTATGAACCTGATAAAAAGGTATTTAAAAGAAGCTATGTTGAAAGAGATAAGATTGTAGCTGCATTTTCGGACATAGTTTTTGTTCTACAGTGTGGGGAAAAAAGCGGAACAATGCATACTGTTAATGCTACTATCGATTTTAAAAATGTAAATCATAGAGATTTATATGTTTATCTTCCAGAAGACGTGTCTGATGGAGATTATAGTGGAAATATTTCTATATTAAAAAGCAATAATGGAACAAAAGTGTCTGATATTGATGAATTTTGCGAAGAAATTGTTATTTTAGAAAAAGACAATAATTTAAATAAAAATATGGATTATCAAAGTAAACTAATTTAAATGTTTAATTAATTCAAGTTTGAAAGTTATATTATTATTCCTCCACATAATTATGAATATTTTTTTTAGGTTTGTTGATATAATTGAATTCATAAACAAAAAAGAAATTTGAATTTAAAAAATCTTTAAAATTTTATAATACTAATAAAAACAATTATATACTATTTTAAACACATCATAATACATGTCTGAAGAAAGTTAGTAAAAGCAGTTATACTACTAACTGAAGATAAACCTAAAAAAAGCTCTTAAAATTGGTAATAAAGTTTTAGCTAAAAATTCTGCATATATACAAATCTTAACAAAACTTACTGAACCTTCTTAACAGAACACTAAACTATTATCCAGATAAAAAGAGCTGGTATATATTAAAAATGATATTTAAAGTAGGTGGCAGGTTTTTTATGGAAAAAAGAAGAAACAGCATTTATGGATATGATGAAAAAGACAACACAGAAAATAATGAAAATTTATTAAAACTTAAAAATTTAAAAGAAAGCTGTCAAAGTAATGTTTTAAAAGATTTTGTTGATGATTATTTAATAAGTGGTTTCAAAAATGAATTTATTGATGTGGACATGATATTAAAGAAATAGATAATCATTCTAAAAATCAAGATTTAATAAAAATTATATATATTGTTCATTTAATCTTTGAACAAATGAATGTAAATTCTAATGAGTTTCCAATTGATGAATTATGTGATTATAAATATGAAAGTGTCAATGGTGAATTATTTATTAAATTTTTAACTCGTGAATCTGAAAAGCAGTTTTCTAAAATGTATGAAATTGTTTTATTTAATAATCATAAAGATGAAAAAATTGGAGAAAAAATAATCAAATCTTTTGAAAATAAAGGTTCCATAATGGTTATGAATATACTTAGTTTATTAAATATGCAAATAATTGGAAAAAAACAACAAAAAGAAAATAAAGAGGAGAAATTTGATACTGTAAGTGCGTTATATTCTTCTGATGCATTTATGGATTCTTATGACTGGACAAAACGTGATTGGGGTTAAAATAGTTTTTATTATTAAAAGTTTCTAAATAGGGCGAATATTTCTAAAAACAATTAAATATAAAAAAAATCTGTTATACTCTTAATAAAAACAATTATGTGCTATTTTACACGCATTATTCTATATGTCGAAAAAAAAAGAAATTATTTAAAAAGGTCATAAAATGAACAGAGATCAGAGAGATAGAATAGAAGGTAACTGCTGCTGGGCATGTGGTGCATATTTAAATGACGGCAGAGACAGATATTGTCCTGTTTGCGGATGTCCCAATGACAATTACATGCCTCCGTTAAGAAATGTCAAACCTCCAAAATCCAAAGAACAGGAAGATAAGGAATGGAACAGATGCTGCATGCTGATGTTTGTTGTTTTTCTGATTTTATGTATTTTAGGTAAAGCTATGCAATAAGGAGTTTTTAAAATGAATTCAATTCAAAAAGCGTTTATGTCAAACTGTTGTGAAAGGTGTGGAAGAACTCTGGATTTCAGCAAGGATAAGTATTGTCCTTACTGCGGCCATCCCAATTTTAATTATCATCCTGCCACGGGGGTTTCACACAGCTCTTCTAAAACAACAAAACGCAAAAAACAGGATAATACTTCTACATGCTGTATTCTGATTGCAGTTTTTTTCATAATTGCATATATCTACAGCTTTTTTATTTCTGGTTAGGTGATACTATGAAAAGAGAAATTGATTTTGAAATACTTGCCGAAAAGATAAATGATTCAGACTTGTATGAATTTGTCGCATTCAGTAATGATATTCCCATCGAAGCAGTTAACAGGGATTTGGATTCCATTAAAGAGGCCCTAAACAGTCATGATAAAATATTTTTAGAAATCGGATTTTACGGATATGATGATGAGTATTGTGATGAACCTTATTTCATGTTTGATGCAAATGAATCCATAGATGATTTAAAAGATGATTACTATGACAAATATAAATTCATGGTTGGAGGATATGGAATTTATCTTGACAAGGATTTGAATGTGGAATATGGGTATTATACAACAGAAGCTCCTGCATGCGGTCATGGTGCAGGCTATACTGAATTTTATGATTTTAAAGATGCCAGAGATGATGATATTATTAAAGAAAAAATATATTCCCTTTTGGACAGCAGCGGTATCTGGAAGTAATACTTTTAAGCTTTAGAGAATTTCCTAATTAACCGTCCCATTTTTTTAACTAACTTTTTGTATACATTATAGCAACATTTATATATCAACTCCAACAGAATAATATTTACTTGTGTTTATCGTGATTAAAAGATATACAAACTAGGTGAAAATTATGAAGAATTTTGAATTTTTAAAAGATTTTGACAGTGACATGTATGCTCTTCTTAGTGAATTTGAAAGGGAAGCCGTAAAAAATCCAAAAATAACAGAATCATATGTTACTCCTTTTTTGGAAAAGGTGGTAAATGATATACTCCAAAGAAACAATAATACAATTGATGATCCATATGTTGGATTTTCTAAAAGAGTCGATAAATTATATGAATTAAAAATTATTGACTATAAGTTTAAATGTATGTTACTTGAAGCATATCAGATGAGAAATGCAATCACCCACAAGTCAATTGAAGATTTTCTGAAATCCGACAATAAAATACCCTTCCAGCTCCACAGAAGCCTTTTTGACATTGCATGGAAATACTTCCAGCTGTGCAATGAAAATTACTATTATCCGGGAAAACCCGAATACACACCGATTTACAATCTTAACTCAAAAACAATAAAATCCACACCAGAACCATCAGATAACAGAAATTTCAGCCGCTGCATAATATGCGGCAGAACCAATGATTCCAAAAACTCCAATTTTTGCATAAGCTGCAACAATGAACTTGAATATCAAAATGAAATCATCAATCTGAAAAACAATTTAAACATCAGTCATTTTACTAAAGAAGAAGTTAACCAGATCCATTCCAGCATGTATACCAGTCAGCTGCTTATTGAGCTTACAACAAAAAAGCTTCTTAAAAAAACAAACAGACACTACAGTCTAAATGAAGCAGAATATGAAAAGCTTATTGAATTTACATATGAGTGCTATGATATGGAAAAGACTTTAACTGAATTTCTAAATGGCAAATACACATCAAAACAGATTAAACAGTCAAAATATTATAAATGCGGTCAAAAAGGCATCCGCCCCTTTGTGGAGTTTTATAAAATTGTTGAAAATCAGATATTCGAGGATTTTCTAAACCAGATTGCAATGAAAATCCCTATTGATGAAATTCTTGAAAATACACAGATAAATAAATCCCAGATAAACGACTGGTATGGCAAAAACAAAGACAGTTTCATAAAAGGAGAGCACAACTCAGAATTCATAACATATAATAAGCTTCTGATGGAGCAGTACTTAACCTTAAAAAGAAAACAGTATTTAAATGATGATATTAAAGCTGAACTGCAGATAAATGATGAAATTATCAGCTTCTGGACGGATTCATTTGATATGGGATCAGCACTCTTTAAAAATAGTCTTAATGAAATCAGAATGAACATCTTTTTAAACAACCTGAAGGAAGGCAAATCAAAAGAAGAAGCGCTTGAAATAGCTGAAATCACCGATTTTGAAGAACTGCTTAAAGATAAGGATTTTGAAAATGAATATAAAACAGAATACTATGAAAATCGTGTAGACAAGCTTATAAAATCTCTAAAAACAATGAGTTTTGATAAGGCTCTTAAAAGATCAGGCATATCTGAAAACGACTATAACAGATGGTATGTCGCAGGCAAAAAGCAGTGTCTGCTTAAAAAGGATGATGATGAATTCTGTCTGAACTTTTACATCAATGTAACCCGTGTACTGATGGACAGGTATCTGAAGCTTAGAAGTGACGGTAAAACAAAAACTGAAGCCTGCAAAAAAATAAACACTGACTTAAATGAAGTTAAAAGATGGTGCAACTGGAATGAAAGCGGCTTATTTATAGATTTCAAAGAAAACAACAAGAAAATTACCGCTAAATTAATAATTGATGCAATTAAAGATGGAAAATCCAAAGACAAAATAGCTGAAAGCTCAGATATAACACTGCATGAATTAAATAAAATTCTGGATTTGGGATCACAAAACGATAAGATCTGCAGAGAGGTATATGAAGAATATGAATCAGTTTATCTTTCAAAACATCTGGAAGTCTTTTTAAAGGAAATTAAAAATAAAAACTTGAAAAAAGCACTTAAAACCTCAGGAATTGAAAAATCAGAACTGGACCGTACATATAATTCAGGAAAAAACGGAGATGAACGCTTCACTAAATTTTATAATGACTATCTTAATTTTAAAATAAGCTGTTATATCACTCAGATTATCAGGGGAAAAACCGTCAGTAAAGCTTTAAAAAATTCTAACTTAACAGATGAAGAACTTAAAGACAATTTAAAAGAAATTGAAAGCAGAATCCTTGATAAACAGATGAACAGTGTTATTGGTGAAATTGCAAAAAACAGAACTACAAGACAGGCAGCTAAAAAAGCCAGAATCAGAATTGATGAAATTTACAGATGGTATCTTGAAGGCAAAAAAGGCAATGAGAAATTTAAAGACTTTGCAGACATCTATCATGAACTTTATGTTGAAGTGGGATGTGAAATTTTCCAGAATTTCTTAAACAAGGGAAAAACCCCAAAACAGATTCTTAAAATCATGAATGAAGACATAACCAGAGAAGATTATGAGTTCTGGATTAAAAACAATCTGATAAGTGATAAAAATGTTGAAGCTAAACTCTACACAGAAGATGAAATTAAAGAAAAAATCGAAAATGAAGGATTCAGACAAAAAGAGGAGAAATCTCTTTCAGGTTTAAGTATAATAGGTTGTTAATTATGGTTATAAAAGAATTAAACAATGCAAAAAAAGCATATCAGAGAAAAGACTTTAAAGCAGCTGATGAAATTTACTCTAAAATCTATGATAATCATCAAAAAGATTTCAGCAGCTGGGATAAAAAATTTTATGCATTAACATTATACAGATGTTATGTTCAAAATCCAGTTAATCAGAATAAACTTTTAGATGCAGGCAAACTGATTACCAAATTAGTTAAACAGTCAAATCACTCCAAAAAGATGCAATGTGTCCGTATACATTAGCAGTACTTAAAATAATGAAAACCCATGAAGACCCTGAAGCTGTTTTGGAATGGTCATCTAAACTTAATCCTGAATTATTAAATGGGGATATTTCAGGAAATTATTCCTCTAAAAAAGAAACATGGTATAAATTAACAACAAAAGCACTGCTGGATACCGGCCAGTATGATGAATGCATAAGCCTGTCAACTGAAGCACTGCTTAATTTAAGCGAATTTACATATGATAATGATGTCTGGTTTAAATGGGGAATAGCTAAATCATTTAATCAGTTAGGTGAATATGACCAGTCTGTAGACTATCTGAATGACATTAAACAGTTTAAAAATGACTGGTTTATAGATAATCTGATGGCTGAAAATTATTTCTTTAAAAATGATTGGGACAATGCCTTAAAGTATGCCTCATCTGCAGCACTTGCCAAAGGCGACACTGATAAAAAAGTCAATTTATATTCACTGATTGAAGATATTTTAAATAAGAAAAATAAACAGAAGGAAGCAGATATTCATGCATACCTGGTTTATACAATCAGAAAGAGACATAACTGGAATATTGATGAAAATCTGGAATATAAAATTGAAAAGGCAGGTTTTGATTTGGACAATGAGGATTATTTTACTATTGAAAAGCATCTGCATCATCTGTGGGAAGAATATCTCTATAAAAATCAGGAATTAAAAAAAGGAGTTATTGTTTCAGTACTGCCCAATAAAAAAGCGGGCTTTATCAGATGCGATGAATATCCTGGCAATCTGTATTTCAGCATGAATGAGTTTAAACATAACATCACATTAGCAAAAACAGGCCAGAATGTCACTTTTTATGAAGCTGACGGCTTTGATAAAAAGAAAAATAAGCAGGTTAAAAATGCTGTAAATATTTATCTGAATGGGGGCTGAATTATGGAATTTTGTCCGAAATGCGGTTCGGTGTTATTTCCAGACGAAAATAATGCATTAAACTGTTCCTGCGGTTATTTTACTTATTTGGATAATGACTGTGAATATAATATTAAAGAAAAAATATCTGAAAAGTCAGCCAATATAGCAGTTGATGGAAATGAATATGAAAGTATTGATTTATTATATCCGAAAGATGTTCATTTAAAATCTTATGACTGGAGACGCGAAGACTGGGGTTAAAAAGGTTTGGTTTTATATTGTTATAAAATGGGTTTATTAAAATAGAGGTTTTGTTTTCCTCTATTTTAGTTTTTCTATTGTTTTGCAGTCTAGTTTTGTTATTTTGGCAATTTCTTTAACTGAATAGTTTTCTTTTTGCATGTTTTTTGCTATTTTTAGTTTTTCTTCTTCTTTTCCCTCTAGTTTCCCTTCTATTTTTCCTTGTTCTAACCATTCTTTTTCATGTGATGTTACATAGTCGTGAAGTATTGTTATTTCCATTTTTATCACATCTATTACTTTATTTTTCAAATCCTGATTTTCAATGAATTTATCTGCAAGTACTATCAGTATGCCAAGTACAGAATCTTTTAATTCATCATCAATATCAGTTATTTTTCTAGCAAGTTCCAGAGTTTTTACTACTTGCACTCCGGTTTCGTGTTTGGTTTTCATTAACGGCAATATCCCTAATGCAAGAAACTCATTGCAGGTTAGTTTTATGTTATTTTTAACTTTATAAGTTATATTACTTAATAATTTGTCTCCGTCATAGTCTTTAAATGATATTACTTCAGGTCTAAAAAACTGCCCAGGGGAGTATTCAAGAACTATCTGATTTTTATCGATTTCAGGAGTCACTACAAGATTTATTTTTACCTTTAACTGATAATCATATCCGATTCTGGCTACATATAGAAAGATTCTTCTTAAAATGTTTGCAATATTGGATTTAGTAGATAAAAATTCATAAAGAATTATTTTATCCTTTTTCTTTATGCCGTAATCTATTCTGAGAACTTTTGGTTTCAGGTTTATTAGCTCAACATTTATTTCATCACAAAACTCTGCACCTGTAATTTTTGCAATATATTTTGTGGTGTTTTCTTTTAGAAATTTCAGTGTTAAATCCTCATGATGGTATCCGCGATATATCTTATTTTTTTTCATACTAAACTATTGGTCTTTAATATTTATATAACCGTCAGTTTTTTATTAAAACAATAATTAAGGCACAAATAAATAGTTTTAAATGAAATAAATAATTCATCATCATGAAAACTTTTTTATAAAAATGTATTAATTACTTTATTTAAATTATTAATCAGCTAAAATATGTGAGGTGTTTGGATTGGGCACTGAATATATTGAAAAAGGAATTTCATTTGTCAATCAGAAGGAATATGATAATGCACTTGAATGTTTTAATAAACATCTGGAAGCTGATTCAAAAAACAGCATTGTTTTAGGTCTTAAAGCACTGGCTTTAATGGATTTGAACAGGTTGGATGAAGCTTTGATATATATCTCCAAGTCATTGGACATTGATTCATCAAATTATGAAGCCTGGGTAACTAAAGGGGAAATCTTTAGAAGGTTAAATAAAAATAGGGAAGCTCTGCACTGCTTTGATTTGTCTTTGCAGATTAATCCGAAACAGTCAAAAACATGGATAAAAAGAGGTTTTTTATTAATTAACAGATACGGTCAGTTTATAGAAGCAATTAACTCATTTGATAAAGGACTGGAATTAGATCCCAAAGATAAAAATGCAATATATTTTAAGGCAGAAGCTTATTTCGCACTTAAAAATTATAAAAAAGCTTTAGGAGCATGTGATGATTATCTGAAAATCACTTCAGCCAATGTTTTCGATTCAAACGTTTACTCCCTTAAAACAAAGATTTTAATGATTTTAAACAACTTTGAAGAAGCATTGGCTGTTATTGATGAAGGTTTGAAAATCAGTCCCTATGATGATTCCATTTATGCAACAAAAGCTATGATTTTACTGAGGGAACATAAATATGACGAAGGCATAGAATGTGTCAATAAAGCTTTAAAGTTAAATCCGAGTAATGTCATTGCATTAAAATTGAGAAATAATGTTTTAAAAGGTAATTTAAGATGAAATGTTAAAATAATCTGTAAATAACAAGAAAAATTCTTAATAGCTAAAAAAATATATTTACTATTGTAGGTGTATTTAAATGTCTGAAGATCATAATAAAAAAGAACACAAACACTGTCCTTTTTGCGGACACCATGTAGATGAAGATGATATGATTTGCCCTCACTGCGGATTATTCATCCCATAATTATTTTTTCTAAAATCAATTAAACAACTTTATTATTATCTTTATATAAATTAATCATTAATTAACAATATTTACCTGTTTTTGTAAAATTTAGGTGAGGTTAGCCAATGGTTCAATGTCGTGAATGTAATAGTGAAGTTTCAGATAAGGCAAAGTTCTGCCCCAAATGCAGAACTCCCTTAAAAAGTAATGAAGATGTTCCAAAAAGTCCTAAAATAGCCAGTGATAAGAAAGGTGGATTCAATCCTATTTTGATTATTGGTATAATAGCTATTGTAGCTATTGCTGCATTAGGTGCAGGTCTGCTTTTAAGTGGGGGAAGTGATGATTCACCTGCTGCTGTAAATAATACTGCTGAGAGTGATGATGTTGCTGAAGATGTAAATCCTGCTCCTGCAAGTGCCAATGTTACTTATGTCTGTTCTCAAAAGTCTGACAAGTTTCATTTGCCTGACTGTGAATGGGCTCAAAAGATAAATCCTAAAAACAAGATTACTTATAATTCCAGAGATGCTGCTGTAGCAGATGGAAGGATTCCATGTCAGGTTTGTAATCCTTAAAGTTTATTACCTAAGATAAACATAATTTAAATACAATGAGGTTTTTAAAATGAATTGTCCTAACTGTGGAGCTGAAGTATTATCAGATAATGAAAAATTTTGCAGAAAATGCGGTTTTAAATTGGTTGATTCAGAAGTTAAAAAAGCTACTGTAATTTCAGAAGATATTCCAAAAACACGGTGCCGCAGCTGCAATAATATGATAGACAGCAATTTAAGAATTTGTCCCTACTGCGGATCAAATCCAAATTCATCTTCAACATATGCATCATCAGCATCCAAAACAAACAGCAGCAGCTCAAGTGACAGTGACTGCTGGGGATGCTGTGGTTTAATTGTAGTTATTGTAATTATATTGTATATTATAGGATTGATATTTTGATTTATGACCACATAATGAATATCTGCAAATATTTATGCCATCAGAAACCTGAAAGGTCATTTTTCTACAAAGAAAAGCAGTTTCCAGTTTGCAGCAGATGTACAGGAATTGTTATAGGTGCAGCTGCCGGGTTTGTTTTAGCTAGTTTAATCCAACCTAATTTAATTTTTGTTTTAGGATTTATTCCATTAATTATTGATGGAACTACACAGTATTACGGTTTAAGAACAAGCAATAACACTTTAAGATTTGTTACAGGTTTGTTATGTGGCTTTTCAATACCTTTCGTTGTTTTTAAAACAGAATCAGTTATACTCAATTATTTCTAAATTTTCCAAGCTGTCATCCATCAGCTCTTCAATGAATTCTGAAGGGTTATTTTTATCACTTATTAAGTAAACATTATTTTTAGAGCGGGTTAAACCTACATAGAATAATCTGCGTTCTTCCGAATATTTGTAATCATAATTTCTGGTATTTACATAATTCAAAACACTGTGGGTTTTTAATTTTGATGGAAAACCTAAATAGTCATCAACCATATTGATTATAATCACATTATCTGCTTCCAGACCTTTAGATGAATGAAGGGTTCTGTAGTAAACATTATTCATTGATTTATCTGTTTTGTCTAAAATTCGTAAGAATTTGTCTTTTTTCAGATTGCCTTTTTTAACCAGATTTCTGTGTTTTATAAACTGGTTGATGTTGTTGTTTGTTCTGCCTAAGATTAATACATCATCGGATTTTTCAGAGAGATTTTTTATAAGATTATAAATCATTTCTCTTTTTTCTATAGGATTTTTTTGAGGATAGATTATTTTAACAGGTTTTTTCAGATTTTTAGGAGACTTAAGAGATTTCCTAATTTGTTTAGGGTTTTTCATAATGAAACTGCCTGCTATGTCAATCAGCTCCTGAGGGTTCCTGTATGTTTTTTCAATGAATATTCTTTGAGGATTTTCAAAATACTCTTCAAAATGTGAGAAAAATTCAATGTTTGTTCCTCTAAATCCGTATATTGACTGCCAGTCATCACCTACAACTGTCAGATGTGCATCTGTTTTATCCTGCAGGCTTTTAATCAGATTATAATTGGTATATGTGGTATCCTGATATTCATCAACCAGTATGTATCTGTAATGTTTTTTCAGCCCGTATTTTTTAATCAGCTTGCTTGATTCATTTATCATGTCATTAAAATCAATCTGCTGGTGCATATCCAAGTATTCCTGATAGTAACTGTAGAAATCTTCAGCGATTTTTAGGAAGATGTCATGGTCCTTGTCATCGTTACTGCTTCTGAAATAGCTGAAATAATCTTTTGTAAAATTGTTGCCCTTAAATAAATTTATAAAATCTGCAAGCAGGGGTTTAAATGCCACTTTTGTAAATGCTTCTTTCAATTCATTCAATAACTCTTTTCTGTCATTTCTTCTAATGATGTAGCTTTCAATGTTTAAAAAATATGAATCGCAAAATTCAAGAATATCTTTTAATGTATCAGTATTTGCATTGGCCAGATAATCATTTATTATAGCCAATATTTCATTGTTTTCAATAACTGACACTTTATGGTGCTGCTTAATGACTGATCTTCCCAGACTGTGAAATGTCCTTACCTCAACATTTTCCGGAAGCTTTCCTTTTAAATCCCTGACAGAAGTATTTGAAAATGACAGACACAAAATATCTTCAGGTCTGACATGCTTTTTAGCTATCAGATATTTTATTTTTGCAATTAAAGTAAATGTTTTTCCTGTTCCTGCTCCTGCAATGATTTGAACATTTTTGGAATCTAAAACACAGGCTATTTTTTGCTGTGTGTCTAAAGGTTTGCTGTTTACTGTTTTAAAAAACTTATCATTAGCCAGCAGCTCCTGTCTGGTTTTATCATCTAAATCATCAATACTTTTGTAGTCTTTTTTCAAGTACTTGCCGTTTTTGCTGGCTATTTTTTCAGGTTCTGTTTTAATATCTTTAGTGAATGTTTCAATAACTGGCTTTTTATTTGTTTTTATTTTCTTTTCTGGCTGTGGTGTTTTTTTAACTTCCTTAGTTTCAGCAGTTTTTATACAGCCACACATCGGGCATTTGCTGCCATTTAGTATCATTGATCCGCATTCACTACAAAAATCCATAATATATATTTTTTATTAACATTTAAAAATAGCTTTCCTAAGAGTGTCTGAAAAGTATTTCTGTTTTATACATATTTTAAATACTAGTTTAATTAAAAATTATAAATGAGGTGTTTTATTGAATCAAGATGAATATATAGGAAATATTGTTAAAAATGGAGTTATAGCATTAATTATAGGATTTATTATAACGGGCATTTTATATTCTGTAATGTATTCAATAAACGGAATTGAAATGTATGCTGGTTTTATAATTTTAGGAGCACTCTACGGTTTCCTGTTTATAAAATTGGACATTTTTGAAAATGAACTGGATTTAATCATAACAAATGCTGTTTTTGCATTCTTTGGTTCATATGTAAGCATACATTTAATATTTACAAGTGCATTGAAAATAGCTATGAATTCTTCACTGCTGACTTATCAGTTTATAGGAATCTGTATTATTGCAGCTGTTGTTGTTAACTACATCCGTGACACTTATCTGGAAATTAATCCTTTAGGGTCAATTAACCTGAATTTGGGAAAATTGCCTACAGTTATCTGTCCTGAATGCGGTGTTGAAGTCAATGCCGAAAATATATTCTGTCCTGAATGCGGCCATAAGTTCAGTTTTATACATTGTCCTGAATGCGGTGCAAAATTAGATGAGGAAGGTGCATTCTGTCAGGAATGTGGTCATAAATTAGAAGATGACTCTAAAAAAGAAGAAGTTAAAGAAGATAACTCTAAAAAAGACATTTCCCTAAAAAAAGAAGTTAAAGAAGATAACTCTAAAAAAGAAGATAACCTTAAAAGCTGTTCCAATTGCGGAACTAAAGTAAGCGAAGATTCCAAATTCTGTCCTGAATGCGGAAATAAAATCAGATGAGTAAACTATGAAATATTGTCCAAAATGCGGCAGCGAAATAAAAAACAATATGAAGTTTTGCCAAAAATGCGGAGCCAAACTTCCTGCTGACCACATAAATTTAAACAATGAATACTGCAAGCATTGCGGTTCAGCAATTCCCAAGGGAGCCACCAGATGTCCAAAATGCGACAGATATTTAGATGAAGCTGAAAATGACAGCCATAGTGTTGCTACTGTAATAGGATATATCTTTTCTTTTTTAGTTCCTTTAGCAGCTGTTGTTGCAGGCATTTACTTATTAACTCAGAAAAATGAAAACATCCATAAACATGGAGCATGCATTATCATCATAGCTGTTGGAGTCATGTGTATCACATATTTATACTATATTAAATTTTTATAAAATTATTACTATTTTTTAACTTTTTTTAAATCATTATATACACAAGTTTATATACTATATTTTATAAATTAATAACTATCAGGAAAAAAACTATTTTTAAATCAAAAGAAACATGAATTTTTTATAAATTTCTAAATAAAAAACTTGATATTATAAAAGGAATGTTTAATAAAATGAAAAAATTCAATAATAAAAGCAGGTACTTTACTGATGAATTAAATAAACTTGGAGAATGGATGAAATGGTTTTTATTGACCGTTATAACTTTAATTATCATCTCTCAAGTTTCTCACATGTTTTTAACATATGGTGGATAAAATAATGTCTAAAAAAATAATTTATGATGAGTCTCTTGATTCTGAAATGCAATTTAAGAAATTTGTAGCTACACAGGCACCTGAAAATCATGAAATATCTGATGAAGATGTGGAACAGATGGAAATGGCTAACCTTATTGATTTGGAAATACAAGATCATGAAAATTTTATGAATCAAGTGAGGGATAGCTATTGTGAATATGATTCCTATGATGATTATCTAATAGAAGAACAATATATGGATAAAATTGAAGAACCTTTTGATTTAGAACAGGAATATGATAAATGGGATGATTATTCAGATTGTATTGATTCTGATTTAGAATATAAAGAGTATCAACAAGAACAGTTCAGAAAAGAAGATTCTATTGAAGGTCCAATGAGCTGTTTTGAACATGGCTATTATATGGATGAATCCAGCAATTCCAATCATGAAGAGCCTCCATTTATAGAGGAATATGACTTTGATGAACTAAAAATGGAATTGGAGTATGAAAAAAATAGCTATTTGGTTGAAAATGAAGTAACTCCTGAAGATATAATGTCTGAAAGAATTGAAGAACATAAAAAAGAAGAAAAAGAATATATGGATATGTTAACTTTCCAGCAGGAAGATTTTAATCCATTTGAATATTATCCTGATCCTGATGCCGGATGTAATGATATTTCAATTGATGCCCAATATTTTGAGTATAAACAGGCAGAACTTAAAAAGGAAAACTCTATTGAAGGTCCAATGAGCTGTTTTGAACATGGCTATTATATGGATGGACCTAGTGATTCTGATTATGAAGATCTTTCGTTTATGGAAGAATATGACTTTGAAGATAATTTAACTTTTGAAATGAAAGAAGAAATTTATGGGCCTGATTTTGAATCAGAGTTACAAGAAGACAAAAAAAAGAATTCAAAAAAAACTAGCTGAATATAATGCAAAAAATCCAATTAAAAAATGATAAAACATGTCTTATGATAATATAATAGCTGAAATCAAATCCAATTTAACCGGAAATAAAGATAATGACAAAGATTATATAATTAATCAGTTTAAGGTTTTCAACTCAAAGGAAATCCATTTGGAACTTGGCAGATTGTTTTGGGATTTGATGAGTGATGAAGAACAAAAAGAGTATAAAAAAGCTGTTATTCAGGATATACCTGTTGACGAATTCATAAAATCAGTTTACAGTTATCTGAATTATGGGGATTTTGAAACAGCCCTAAAAGAGCTTGAAGATTACATGGAAATTATACCATTTAAATTTAGGGAAAATCCTCAATTTGATTATTTTTACTTTAATAATCCTTTGGAAGAGGAGTTATTCAGAAAATATTTTAAAACACCAAAAGAGCTGAAAGTAATTCCGTTTGGTGAGGAATATCCGAGAGTCTTTTACCTGTATGGTGTTGTGCTTATGAATTTATCTGAATTTGACAGGGCTGAAAGTGCACTTAAAAAAGCTCTATCCTATAATCCTGTTTCTGGTGAGATTTTATCTACATTATCTGCATTATATGACGGAAATTATGATTTGAATAATTTGAAGAAAACAGCAGTTGAAATTTTAAAGTTCAGCTATGATCCAAGAGAAATAGCTAAAGCGTATAGGGATTTGGGATACTGCTACTATGAAAATAAGAAGTGTAACATATCAAAGGCATTATATGAACAAAGTTTAAACTATGAAAATCATCCGAGGGCACAAATAGAACTGCAATTAATAAACAGCTATCTGCATATTGATGAAACAGACATTAAAAAAGTTTTAAATGATGAAAATATTCCGGCAAATATTAATGATGATATTTTGGAAATATCAATGTTTTTAGCTTTGGATTTTGAAAAGAAAAATCTTTTAAATCAGTCCTTGTATTTTTATGGTGTTTTATATAACTTAACTCATGATGAAGAAGTTTTAACTAAAATTAATGATTTAAAACATAGATTATAATTTTTTTATTTGGTTTAAAACTTCCAATCCAAGTTTAGTTATTTCATATATTCTTCCTTTTTTGTCTTCTTCATTAATACATTCAACTAATCTTTTGTTTTTTAAGTCTGAAAGTGCATTAGATACTTGTGTAGTTCCTAAATCTGTTTTTAGTGCAATTTCAGAAGGCAACATATAATTATTTTCAAGACATTTTAATATTTTTTGACGTGTTTTTGATATTTTTATAAATCCAATAGCTGAATAAAGTTCTTTTTTGTTCATATGTAGTATTTAATTAATAATGAGGTTATAACTTTATATATATTATTGGAAACATATAATAAGCTTATTATTAGCTTAAAATAAATATTTAACTATTATGTTATTAATAAAATATTAATTAATATCCATTTTTAATAACAACATTAATATACCACATATTAATAAAATATAATTAATTAAATTATAAGGTATTTCAAATGTTAGTTCGTAATTTAGATTATTTATCAATTCCAAAAGAATTTAAGAAAGTTGAAACTAATATCTATGATAATAAGTCAATAGCATTAGTTTTTGTTGAAAATAAGGGTTATTCATTAGTTTTAAAAGATGATGAACATATTGATTCTGTATTTTTATTAAAAACTAGTTTAACTCCAAATAATATTAATGAAAATAATGATAAAGAAGATTTTATAAATGTTATCAAAATGCTGTTAGAAAAAGTTTATAGTGAGTACACAATAAAAGAATATGAAAAACAACATCAAGAACATGTATTTTTAAGATTAATGGACATGTTAACTGATGGAGATAATATTGAGTTAATTTCTGAAGAAAACTCTAAAATTTATTCTGATATTGAAAAAGGATTTATGAAACTAGAATTGGATATTATGGATACCAAAATCAATTCTCTTAATGAATCTATTGCAGATGTTTCTAATAATTTGCAGCATACGGTTAAGGATATTGAAGAAAAAGATTGGGGTAATAAACTTAAAAAAGCTCTTGATTCACAATAATGAAGTGATATTATGGTTAAATGCAGTAATTGTGGTGCTGAAGTTACAGATTCTACTTTTTGTTTCCAATGTGGTGAAAAAGTATCTTCACCTCAGACCGATAAAAATATGTGCCCAAAATGTGGCATTACTAATGATAAAAACACTAATTTTTGTAGAAACTGTGGACACAAAATAGAAAATGGAGCATCAATATCTGAAAAACAAAGAGAATGGAATGCTAGAAGAGATGAAATAATTGAAAGATATGATAAACTTGCAGAAGAATTTGGAATTAAAAATGAAGATTACTTTTTAACAAGTGTTAAAAGATATAATTTTTTAGAACCAGGTACTACTAAACATAAAAAAATTAATGCTGTTTTAGGATATAATCCTGGATTATATTTAGGAAATGAAACCATCATTGATGGATTTTTCTTAATAAAAGAAGATAAATTTGTTTTTATGGAAATTGATAATAGGGATTTTAAAAAAGTTAATGCAGGAATAAATAATTTTTATTTTGATAAAATTGTCTCAATGAGAGTAACTAAAAGTCTTGGTGATGAAAGTAAGTACGAAGATATTACTAAAAGAGCTTGGACTTCTCCACATGATATTAAAAGATCTATTCAAAATGATATTCAAAGTTTAAAAGCAATACGATTTAAAGACTTAATTATAAACAATGACAGTGCAGATATGTTTGATAGATTATTAATTAAATTAGTCGATAATACTTCTTATGAAATTAGACTTCCTAGTTATGATTTTGGTCAAAAATTAGTTGATTTATTTGAAAGTTTAAAAGGCCAACCACAAAAAGTCATTATTGAAAATCAAAATTCTCAACCAAATAAAGCTCAACTTTTAAGTGAATATCAAGAATTATTAAATAGTGGTGCAATTACTCAGGAAGAATATGATAAACTTAAACAAGAAACTTTATTTAATTAAATAGAAATTATAAAATTAATGGTATTCTGATAAAAATTAGTCAGGTGCAGTATGAATAAATGTAACAATTGTGGTGCTGAAATTATAGATTCCACTTTTTGTTTTCAATGTGGTGAAAAAGTAGATGTATCTAATGATACTAATTTTTGTCAAAAATGCAGTGCTGAAAACAACATAATGAATGAATTATTGCAAATAATGATAGTAAGGATATGTTTGATAGATTATTAATCAAATTAGTTGATAATACTTATTATGAAATAGACTTCCTAGTTATGAATTTGGTCAAAAATTAGTTGATTTATTTGAAGTTTCAAAGAATCAAGTTGCTAATGTTATTATTGAAAATCAAAATTCCCAACAAAGTAAAACTCAATTATTAAAAGAATACCAAAAACTATTAAAAAATGAGATAATAACTCCTGAAGAGTTTAAAAAGCTTAAAAATGAACTAATATTTTCAAATAAGTAAAAAAGGGATGTCAAATGGTTAAATGTCAAGTTTGTGGTGAAGAAATTGGAAATGCAATTTTTTGTGAAAATTGCGGATCTAAAATTCCTTCTCAAAAAAAGAATAAAAAAGAAAAGGTTATAAATAATAATAATAATGAAAAGCAGGAAAAGAAATTTTGTGCTAACTGTGGAAGTGAAATGGCCAGTGAAGATAAATTTTGTTCTAATTGCGGAACTCATGAATTAAAGGCAACTAATCAGGTAGGCAATAATCTTGTTGCTACTTTTAATCCTGGAACTGCATTTTTAATATCTATATACACTACCGGTGCGGGACATATTTATTTGGGATTATTTAAAAGAGGCATATCCTTTTTAATATCTCAAATAGTTCTTGTAGTATTAGTAGCTATATTTACACTACTATTGGGATATCTATGGTATATGTTAGCTGTGATTGTATTGTTATTAGGTATTTTAGCATGTTTAACTTTGCATATATATTCAATTTATGATTCATATAAATCAATTAAAAAAATAACAAATGGTGAAAGTGTTGAAGATATAATGTTTTTCAATAAGTTCATGTGAATTTTTAGCTTAAACCCATGAGGCAAAATATGATAAGATGTCCAAAGTGTGGAAATGAAGTTAGTGGAGATGATTTTTGTTCTGAATGCGGACTTAAACTTAATCATACTTCAAAAGAAAATAAACATTACTGTCCAGAGTGCGGTTTTGAAACTAGTATAAAAGATAAATTTTGCCAAAAATGCGGTGCAAAAATAAATGGTAAATCTGATAATGATGATTTGTTAAGTTTTAATAAAACTAATCTTTATCCCATTATTTTAGGATTTATCTTCCTTTTAATTGCAATACTTTTCGCAAGTAGGCTTGTATTAGTTCTTTGTTTATTTGCAGCGGGGTTTCTTTTTGAATTTAAATCAGACAATGCATTTCTTAATAGTATTTTAGTTGCTGTAATTCCAGGTATTTTATTTATTATCACAATGCAAAATATATATTATTTATTGATGTGTTTTATACCTCCGATAGCTGGCTGTTTTATAGCTGCCACATATAGAAGAAGGTAAATACACTTAAATATTTTCAAATACTAAAATCATTTTAAGGAGAAAATATGTTTAAGTTAATTATTGGAATAATTTATATTATAACTATTATCTTATATTGTGCTATTTTAGTAAAAAAGAAGATTAAAGACACAAGTACTTATATAAACCTTGGAATATTAATAGCTGTTTTCATATTTCTTGTATACAAAGGATATCTTTTCTAAATATTTAATAACCTAATTGATTTTAATGACTTCTGAGTACACACCTGAAGAAAATAAATTAAGAGAGCTTACTGGCGGAGATTATTTTTCCCAGGAATTTATGGATAATTTAAATTCCTTAAATTTAACAGTTAAAGAAGCTAATATTGTTATTAATCAGATTAAACATGAAATAACTACTGGTGAATGTTGTTTGGAAGCTATTCCAATTAGATTAAATTATCTTTTAAAACAGTTAGCTCCAGAAATTACAAAATATGTTGTACCCTCTAAAGAATTAATAGCTAAAAAAGAACTTATTTTCCTTTTAAATCTGAAAGACAATATAACTTTTTGTCCGAATTGTCAAAGCAGCCTTTTTTTAACAGATAAATTTTGCTATAAATGTGGTGCTAAAAATATGCAATCAATAGCTATTAAAGCACCGAAAGATGATGATTTGAACTTAAATGAGATATATTGTGCCAAATTATATGAGAAATATCCCCTTAATTTTAAATATGCTTATGTTTGTTTTTTAAGATATGTCAATGAAAATCCTGGGAAAGTTGAGTTTCCAGTATTTAATAATATTGACGGGTTTAAATTAAAAAAACAGGCTGTTAAAGATAATTATTTCACATTAGGTGATCCTGTTTACAGTATTTCCAATTATACTATTTCAGATATTAAAAAGGTTTTAAAAAAGTATAATCTTAAAGTTTCAGGTAAAAAGGATGAATTAATTGAAAGAATATCTCAAAATTTATCTGATGAAGAAATCAGCAGAGAATTTGAAAACAGAACTTTTGTTCTGACACCTGAAGCTGAAAAGTTTTTGGAAGAAAACAAATATTTGGTCTATTATGACAAAAACGATTTAAGCACATCTATTTCCTTGGAAAAATATGAATCATTATTTAAAAAAGCTAAAATAACTGATTCCATTTATGATGTTTTGTATAGCTATTATGCTGATTTAATCAATGAAGATGTAAATAATAAGCAATGGCACCAATACAGGACAGATTTGGGAAATCTTATTAATGTGTCCGTTAACAATATCAGTGATTTAAAGCTGCTTAAGCTTCATTTCCAATATTTCATACTGGAAGCAAATAATTGGATTCATGACTATTACAGTGATTATTGCAACCCTTCTTTTGATTTGAAATTTAATAAATCCCGAAATGATTTGATAGCCAGTCTGAAATTAGAATTAAACGAGCTTCAGGAAATATTTAATGAAGCATGGGATGAAGTCAAAATACCTTCCTACACACTTGCAAAAGCCGATGTATTTAAGAAATTAATTTTAGCATTTGACGGTAAAGATTTAAATAGTATTTACTGATTATATGATTTGAAAGTTTCTAAAAAGTTATCCAGCACATTTTTGAAATCCGGATTTTTCATAGCAGCATCAAATGAACCTACAATCGGTCCCATAATCAGCTCGTTTCTGCTGTTTTCATCCATCATGTCTGTAGTTTCCATACCTATCTGAGAATAGCTAGGTGGCAGCCTGTCGCTGTTGTACTGCTGTTTTATTTCACCTCTCAAATCATCATCAATAAAGTGTTCCAATAAATGGATTATGTCTTCAGCCAGAGTATTTCCCAAAACCAGTGAAATGAAAGCTGTTTCCTTGTCAAGTTCATCTTTTAAATCTTCAAGTATTGAATTGAATGATCCGTAATTCTGATATCCATGTGGAATAAATCTTCCCTCAACTGTATGGGCACAGTATTCATTCATCAGGTGCACTGTTCCTGAAGATAAGATGTACTGGACGAATACTTCAAGTTCATAGGTTTTTTCAACTTCCCAGAAGTACATCAATATCTGTTCATGAATTTCAGCAAGCAGGTGATGTGCCAGTTCATGGATTAATGTAGCTATCTGTACAGAGTCATTTAGTCGGTCATCTAATTTTATTGTATTTGCAGTGTAAAATCCAAGTTCTCCGCCTTTGGATTTGTATGACCACTTTGAATATGCCTCAACAACATCTTCCACTTTTTCCAGAGCAGTTGTTCCCTGTTTTTTAAGGGATTTTCTGCCTGTTTCATATATATTGTTTAATATAAGTTCATAAATCTCATTGGTTAATGGTGTTTCATTTAATTGCTCTTTGTGTTTTTGTGTAAACATATCTTCAAATGAGGTTATTCTGTCTCCACTTTCGTATTTATCAAGTTTTCTAAGTATGCTTCCACATTCAATGCAATAATCTTCACTGATGGAGTTTTTCTTTCCACATTTTGAGCAGTATATGTCATCCATTTTTAATCACTGATTAATCCATTTGTTTTTTTAAATTTAGCTATTGGAAATAAAATCTTTTGTTTCATTATCTGTGCAGCTGTTTTATTTCATCTATAGTTAATTTTGTTGAAACAGCTATGTCTTCAGGAGGCACGTTTCTGGCCAATAAGGACCTTGCTATTTTCCATTTTTCATTATTGGCTCCTTCAGCATACCCCTTTTTAACTCCTTTTTTAATTCCTTTTTCGTATCTTCATCGTATCTTTCCTGTCCGTATTCTTCCATTAATCTCATATTATCCCTCAGTATATTTCTTAATCTTTTTCTTCTTGATGTTTCTTTTATGAATTTATCTACAATTAGAAATTCAATTCCAAAAGCAAAATTCTTAGCACTCTTTGCAGAATTTCGTATTTTATCTAGTGTTTGCACGGTTTTTTCTATTTGTTCATCAAGGGTTTTTATTGAACTCATAAACGGAGCTAGTGACAGATATATTAATTCCCGTCGGGTTATTTTTGTATTGTTTTTTATTTTATTTTCAATATTATTTATAATTTCATCACCGTCAAAATCTTTTAAAGATATTATCGGAATTGTAAATACACAGTCTTTATTCAATTTATATTGTTTAATTTTTGTTTTTTCAGCTGTGCTGAATACTATTAAAAGTATTGGCTTGTTGTTTTGCTTTGCATAATCAACAATTGCTGTATATAATCTGTATCTTTTTTCATCGAATTTTTTTACTACTGTTGATTGAAATTCAGTTATTACTATTATACTGTCCAGTTCCATTATCATATCTGATTTATAAACTGCAGGATCCAGTTCTATTAATTCTGTTGGATTGAATGTTAAATTTTCAGATTTAAAGTCATATTTTCTTATATCCCAGTTTATTTCTTCAATCAAATTTATAAAACTGAATCCGTCTTCTTTTGTAGCATACTTAAATAATTTGTCTTCTTCATGATTCGACATATTATCACTTCAGTTAATTTTCATAGCTATTGTTAGAAACTGTATGGTATTTAAATGCTTTGTTGTAAAAAATAACAATTTTTAAGCCTTAAATCAATATTTAAAAGCAAAATAAATATTTTTATTTAACATAAGATAAATATTGATTATACCTTGTTAAATTGTTTTTTACTTGTTAAATTGTCTTTAAATCTTACAATAAGCTTTTATATTTCTTATTACCAAGATTAAAGTAGAGGTGTTTTAGATATGAACTCTTATCTGAATATTAGAATTAATGGTAAAAATTTGGAAAAGAAAGAAGATATTGAAAATGCAATTTTGAAATTTGATGAAGATCTGAAGGAAAATCCTGATGATGAAGCTACAATTGTAGGAAAATCCGTATTATTATACAAGATAGGCAAACTGAATGAATCCCTTGAGTGCTTAAATCAAATCAAAAACATTAGAAATGCTTCCATTATAGAGCTGAAAGCAGTTATTTTAATGGGAATGTCAAACTATAAGCGGGCTTTTGATTTGTTAAATGAAGTTTTAAAGTTAGACTGCGGAAATGTCAGTGCCCTTTACTATAAAACAGAATGCCTTTTTAAGTTAAAACGATTTAAGGAAGTTGTAGATACTGCAGATGTGGCTTTGAAAATTGATAAAAACCACCAGTCCATTTTAATAAATAAATTCTGTTCATTGGTAGAACTTAACAACACAAAAGAAGCTTTGAAAGTTAAAGAAAAGCTTTTAAGATTAGGTTTGAATTGCAATATCTGAGGTTAGAAATATGGAATTTCAAATAAAGAAAGTCGAAAAAGGAGATATTGACACCGAAGAGTTAAAAAAGCAGATTCCTGGATGGTGCAGTCTTTTAAAAAAATCTCCTGATGATGAAAGGCTGAGAATCATTGTTGCATCAATGTTTTATTTTATTGATGAAAAAGAAAAATCACTTGAATTATTAAAAAATGCCCCAGATAATGCGAATATGGAATTAAAAGAAATAACCGCCATTGTTTATATGGATTTGAACTATTATAATGAAGCTTTAGAGCTGTTTAATGAAATTCTTGACTCTGATTATAACAGAAACGTTCTGGATTTAAAGGTTGACTGTTTATTTTTTTTAGGAAAGTTTGAAGCTGTGGTTAAAACAGCTGATGAATATCTGGAAGTTTTCGGCAACAATCTGGATGTTCTAACAAATAAAAAGGCAGCCCTTAAAAAATTAAACCGTAAAAACGAAGCAGAAGAAGTAAATAACATAATTTCAAATTTAAATGCAGTCAATAAATTTGCAGTCTATATGCCAAAGGATCAAACTGATGAAGTCATTCCGGATGAGATTTATGAAAGTGAATTGGAACAGTGCTTTAATGACTTGAAATATAATCCTGATGACAGTACTGTTCTTATTGCAATAGCTACATTTTTATACAATCTTGACAGAAGAGATGAATCCATTGAATATTTGGATAAAATCAGTGATGATGCAGACAGCGTTACAATAAATGCTAAGGCCTGCATGTTTATGAAACTTGAAAAATTCCCTAAAGCTCTTGAAACATTAAATAAATCTTTAAAAAAAGACAAAACAAACATTATAACTTTAATATCAAAATCCGAATGTCTGATGGAACTGAAAAAATATGAGGAAGTGCTGGTGTGTGCTGATGAAGGACTGGAAATTGATAAAACAAATATACCTCTGTGGAAAAATAAATTTTGTGCTTTAATTGAATTGGACAGGTTAATTGAAGCAAAGGAAGTTCAGGATTTAATTTTTGATTTGGAAATAGCCAATGATAAAGCTGAAGGTTCCCTTAAAAAAGCAATCAACAGATTTTATTCCATGGAGTATAGAGAATGTTTAAATCTTTGCTATGATGTTTTGGATGCTGATAAGGATAATGAGGAAGCTGCAATTCTGATGATGAATGCAGTTTATCTGTTAGGTGATCTTACTGAAGCTCCAAAGGCATTGTATAGAGCACTTAATTGTAATAATGGTGAAATATTGACTCGAAACTGAAAAATTGTCTTTAAATCCAACAATAAGATTTAATATTTCTTTGTTTAATAATTAAATAGGTGTGATGCATATGGATGTAATAATATCTGCATTAATTGAAGCAAATAAATTATTAAACAAAAAGGATTATTATAAAGCCCTTGACTGTTTTGAATGTGTGTTAAATATAAATCCTACCAACAATCTGGCCATAATCGGGAAAACAATTTGTATACATTATTTAAAATCATTTGACAACATCAGCTTGATAAACATATATGAAGAAAAATTAAATGTTAACCTTAAACTTGCAGAGTTGTATGAATGCGGAAAATACGATGAAACAATAACCGAATGCAATAAAATATTAAAAAAAGACAAAAACAATTTTAACGCATTAGCTATTAAATTCTCAGCCCAGTTTGAGCTCACCAAATATACAGAAGCACTGAAAACCTGTGACAAACTCTTAGAATTAGAACCGAATGATTTGGTAATAATATATGCAAAAGCCACCACATTATACAAACTAAACATTTACAATGAAGCTATTGAGTGTTATGATAAAATCCTGGAAGTAACTGATAATTTTAATGTTTTATTTTTTAAATCAGCATCATTGTTAATATTAAATAAATATGAAGAAGCTTTAAAATATTGTAATTATGCATTGGAATTAGAACCTGAAAATTGTGACGCAAATGGATTGAAACAGTTGATTAAATATAAAATAGCTCAAAAATAGCTATTTTATTTTTTTCATTTTCATAACTTATATGAAAAATAGTATAAGAGTATATAAAGTCTTATACGAAAAATAGTATAGTAGTATATAAAGTCTTATACTATAAATAGTATAAGAGTATATAAATAGTTATATAAAAAATAGTATGAAAATATAATGGACTATAAAAATTGGGAGGTAAAACTATGAAATTAGAAGAAGAATTAATGCAATATATTTTAGCTAAACAAAGATTAATGCCTAAAATTATATCTTCTAAATTATCATCAAATAATAAAAAATTAAATCATCGTACTGATTATTTCAGAATAAAAGAATACATTGACAACTTTTTAAATGGCAATAATCAAAACAGATTTATTGTAATGCCTGGTCTTAGAGGAGTAGGTAAAACAACAATTTTATTGCAATTGTATGAATATTTAATTAAAAATGATGTTCCTAATTCAGATATTCTTTATTTTGATGTAAGTGAGTTGAAAAGTTTTTATGATGTTAATATATTGGATGTAATAACTAATTTTATTGAAAACATACATCAAACAACAATGGTGGAATTAAATAAACCAATATTCTTATTAATTGATGAAGTTCATTTTGATAAAAATTGGACATTAACTGGTAAAATAGTATATGATAATAACAATAATATTTTTATGATTTTTACTGGTTCATCTGCTATTGAATTACAAATTCATGCTGATGCAATTAGAAGAATGGAAAAAGAACCAATATTTCCATGTACATTTCCAGAATATCTTTTTTTAAAACAGAACATACATTTTCCAAAGGAGATGTCTTTTGCATTGCAAGATTTAATACTAAATGGAAATGTTGATTTAGCTATAACTAATGAAAGAAAAATCCAAGAAAGTATGATTAACTTAGATAATGATCCAGATATTGAATTCAAAAAGTTTTTAACACAACATTCATTCCCATTTTCTTTAAAAATACAAGATTTTCAAATTCATGAAAAAACTATAAATAATATAAATAGAATAATTGAAAAAGATATTTCTTCTTTAAAAACATTTAATACTTCTACTAATGATACTATATCACGAATTGTTACATATATTGCTATGCAAAAACCTGGTGGAACTTCAAATGTTAAATTAGCTCAAATGTTAGGTGTTTCTCCAAATACAATTAATAATATCTTAAATGTTTTAGAAAAAACACAATTATTATTTCCCATAACTGCTTATAGTACTGGAAGTAAAATTATTAAAAAACCATGGGAGTATTTCTTTTTAGCTCCATCCATTAAAGCATCAATTAATTTTGAAATTGGAAGATATAATTTAAATAATAAAAAATGTTTAGCCACATTAGCTGAAACTTTAGTTGCATCATCATTATATAAACTAAAATTGTTACATCATAATTTTATAGGTTTATTTTATGATCCTAAAAAGTCAGGTGTTGATTTTTTAGTAAGAAATATTGATAAAATAATTCCAATTGAAGTGGGTGTAGGTAAAAAAACTAAAAGTCAATTAACAAAAGCAATTAATAATTATAATTCTGATTATGGTATTTTAATATCTAATAGAACATTTAGCATAAAAAAGGAAAATAATATTATTTATATTCCATTAAGAACCTTTTCTTACATATGAAACTACATAAATGAAAATGTAGAAATGGGAATACTTATTATATTATCTTCTTTTTGAATTCTGCTGCTTCTATTTGAAACTATAATTCCATAATCTGAGTTGTATCTTGAAATAGCTTTTTTAACTTGTTTTGTATTTTTAGCACCAATTCCAACTTCTATAGGAATTATATCTCCCATTATAGTATTTAACAGAAAATCTACTCCACCTTTTTCAGGGTCATAAAATATTCCAAAATCTCTGTTCTGTTGCAGTTTAAATAAACTAGCTGCAACAAGATTTTCAGAAAGGTTTGCAATGTATTCTTTTGGATTTTGTGTAGCTAATCCATTTTTTATATAGATACTTGCTTTTATTTGACTAGTTAAGAAGTAATATTCCCAGGATTTTCGCTGTCTTTTAACACAAGATCCATAAGGTTCAACATGAAATAATAAATGTGTTTTTTCCAATGCCTGAAATATTGATTGTATGGAAGTTTTTGAAATATTTAATATATTGGATAGTTTATTGGATGATAACTCTGAAGGTTTTGACATTGCTATAATATTTATTAATTTGTATGTAGCTAAACGTATTGGAGTTGTAAAAGAAGTTATTATATCAAGGTCTTTTTCAATTATTCTGTCTTTCATATCCAATGTCAATTGCACAATTGATTCTTCTGTTCTATTTAAAGTAAATGGAAAACATCCATATTGAATATAATATTCCCATTCTTTTAAGTAATTCTGGTTTAAATTTATTAGATTTTGATTATACATCCTATTTTCGATTTTTTGAGATTCTTTGACTTTTCCTGTGAAAATCATGTCTCTAAAAGTTTCACTTAACATGTCCGGATAATTAATATCATATTTTAAATAAAGATATTCTGCAAAATTTAATGGATAAATTTCTTTTTTAAGAGATCTTCTAGCTGAATCATTGTTATACTCTAAATTCAATGCATCTGATCCTGTAAAAATCATAAAAACATTTTTATCTTCATCAAATATTATTTTACCTAAAGATGCCCAATTTTTTGAATATTGTGATTCATCTACAAATATGAATACCTGATTTTTTACAGTTGGATATGCTTCATTTACATCTTTTAGGAAAACATCAATGTATTCTTTAATATTAAAGTTAGGAACATCTTTTAGGTTTTCTAAATTAAGATATAATATTCTGTTTTTTGGAATTTGTTTTTCATTAAGCAGATAACTGAATAATTGGTATATGATTGTTGTTTTCCCAACACCTCTTAATCCGGGCATTATAAAAAATCGGTCATCACTTTCTTTTTCTAAAAATGTGTCAATATGTTCTTTAAGTTGGTAATATTCTTTTTTTTTGTTAAATTTTTTATCATTATAGTTTAAATTATTTTCAACTATTTTAGGATTTGTCTTAAGTAAATTTGTAATATATGATTGTGTTTCAATTTCCATTTTTATCAGCTTTTTCAAGTAGTTGGTTATTTTTTTGACCGACCTTTTATATATAGTTGATTATTTTTTTGACCGACCCTTTATATACTGTTGGTTAAATTTTTTACCAGCTATATAAAAGAATCAAATTAATATACATATTTATAACTAATTAGTTACTTTTTAGATACATTTATATACTAGAATAATACAATATAAGTATGTAATAACATAAGTTGTTATAAAAATATTAAAAAATTGATTTAAATGACATTGCTATTAGGTAAAAAACAAGAATGTGGAAATATAACTATAGTTCCTATTTTAAATGATTCACCTTTGAAATTAGATATTTTAGATTTAACAACAGGATTTAAAATGGGTCTTGTTGAAGTATCTGAGTGTGAACAAAGTACAGTTGGAACAATTATGGTTAAAAATAATGCTACCTCTCCATTACTTTTAGTAGATGGGGAAGAAGTAGCTGGAGCAAAACAGAACAGAATTATTGGACAAAGTATGTTAATTCCTCCGAATACCAGCATACCAATTCCAGTTAATTGCTCTGAACAGGGAAGGTGGAATTACAAATCTGAATTTAAACATTCAAATTATATGGCAAATTCAGAAACTCGATGCAGAAAAGCAGAATATAATATGGACAATTCAATAAGAGCTTCACAAGGTGCAGTATGGGATTCTATTGAAGACCTTCAAGTAAAAAGAAACAGTTTTTCCAAAACCTCTGCTTTAAGGGATAATTATGAAAAAATAGAAAAAACAAATGATGATTATTTGAAACACTTCGGGATTTATGAAAATCAGGTTGGTGTAATAGCCAGGTTAGAAAATAAAGTAGGTTTGGATGTATTTGCTAATCATAGTTTATATGAACAGTACAGTGATATGATTCTTAAAAGTTATATTATTGATGATGTTGGAAATAATTCACTTATAAAAGATGACTTTGACTTTGAGGCTGTTTTAGACAATATAAATGAAAAATATTTTAATAAAAGAAATACTGTTGGTTTAGGTCAGTCTTATTTCATCAAAACAAATAACGGATCAGGAACCTCATTAATCTATGAAAATGAGTTGATACATGCTAATTTCTTTTATAATAACAGATTAAGAAACCTAAAACTGTAAATATATTGTATTGGCTCTCAAATTAAAAATATCACTTTTTACACGATAAAAACACTGGAAATTAAACATCACACCCCGCATAATATCTCCTACTTAAAAAGGGACAAACACGTATCAAAAAAACCATCATTTTTACTTTTTTTAAATACTAATTAAACACATTTATATAGTATAAACTCACAATATATACACATCATATTATAAAAGAGGTACTAAAAATGATTGAAAACAATATCTGTTTACTGACAGACAGTTACAAAGTTACCCATCATGCATTTTACCCAAAAAATACTGAAAAACTATATTCATACTTGGAAAGCAGGGTAGGATCAGAGTTTAACAAAACAATTTTTTATGGTCTCCAATACATAATAAAAAAGTATTTAGAAGGACAAGTTATAACTCCAGAAAAAGTAAACCAGGCAAACAGTCTGATTAACACACACATTGGTGAAGATATATTCAACTATGACGGATGGATGTATATAGCTGATGAACTTGATGGAAAATTGCCGATAGAAATAAAAGCCGTAGAAGAGGGAACACCTGTAGAAGTGGGAAATGTTTTAATGACTGTTGAAAACACAGATAAACAGTGCTACTGGTTACCGAATTACCTGGAATCATTATTATTGCAGGTATGGTATCCGTCAACAGTAGCTACATTGTCAGCAGAGGTAAGAAAACTCTGTAACTTTTATTTAGATGTAACAGGATCAAGCAAAGAAAACCTTGACTTTATGCTGCATGATTTCGGATATAGGGGAGCTACCTCAACAGAATCTGCAGAATTATGCGGAAGTGCACACCTTCTAAGCTTTAAAGGAACTGATACACTTGCTGCATTAACAATACCTGAAAACTACTATAATGACAATAATATTTATGGTTTTTCTGTACAGGCAACTGAACACAGTGTAATGACTTCATTAGGCAAAAAAGGTGAAATCAAACAGGCAATTAATGTTATTGATAATGCAAAAGATGGGATATTGTCTATAGTAATTGACAGTTATAACTATAGGGATTTCTTAAAGCGGGCAAGTTCAAAAGGCAGTAAATTAAATGATAAAGTTAATGAATTTTTAGAAAAAACTGACGGAAATAAAATAGTATTCAGACCAGACAGCGGAGAACCTGTTTCAACAACACTGGACTGTTTGAATATTCTTGGAGAAGGTTTTGGAACTGTAAAAACCACAAAAGGTTATAAAATCTTTGCAAAAAACATCGGACTGCTGTGGGGGGACGGTCTGAACTATCATAAAATAAGGGATATTTTATTTGGAATGAAATCAAACGGCTGGGCAGCACAAAACATCATATTTGGAATGGGCGGAGGACTCCATTCTTCAGTAAACAGAGACACTCAGAGAAATGCATTTAAATGTTCAGCACAGTTAAGAAACGGAACATGGTATGACATCTTTAAAAATCCATTGGACAGCAGCAAAAAATCAAAAACCGGAAGATTAAAATTAGTAAAGGAAAACAGCCACTTTAAAACTGTTCCAATATCTGATGAAAGAAAAGACTATTTGCAGACTGTCTTTAAAAATGGTGAATTAATAAGAAAGGAAAATTTCCAGGATATTAAAAACAGAACGCTAACATACACAAGGAAGAGATAAAATGAAAGAAGATATGTATATCACTTTAGTAAGTATGAGACACTTTTTTGGAGTGAAGCCTTTTAAAAAAGACGGAATTCTTAAATTAATAAAAGAAAAGGACAACAACTATGATGATGAAGCCATTAAAGTTGAAATGAGACACGCCGGACAGGTAGCATATGTATCAAACAGTACAAATACGGTAATCAGAGGAACAATGAGTGCCGGCAGAATTTATGACAAAATTTTAGATGAAGATTATGCACAAATCAAATTCTACAACAGAGATATTGGAATAGCTAAAATATTAACTCCTGATGAAATAGATGAATTAAAAAAAGATCCTGAAAATGATTTGAACTTTATATAGGTGATTAAAAATGAATTTAAAACATTTGAGTTTGGCCAAAAGGCAGGATTACGAAAACATAACAGTAGTTCCTATTTTAAGTGATACTGATACTCCCTTTGATGTTTTAGATTTAAAAAAAGGGCTGAAAATGGGGCTTGTAACGATTGGGGAATGTGACAGCACAAATGTGGAAAAGGTAAAATTAAAAAATAACTCAGTATCTCCATTAATTTTACTTGACGGTGAAGAAATTGCAGGATCTCTCCAGAACAGAATTGTTGCTCAAACAATGATAATACCTCCTAAAAGTGAAATGGAAATACCTGTAAACTGTTCTGAAAAAGGAAGAAATGAATATAAATCAGAGTTTCAGTATTCAGATTACATAGCTAACTCAAATACCAGAAGAAAAAAAGCATACAATAAGAACAATCCCCTTCAGGAAGTTGTCTGGAATTCCATTGATGATTTGGAAACGGATAAAAACACCTCCTCCAAAACAAAAGCACTTAGAGACAGCTATGAAAAAAACAAATATGACATTGACAGCTATTTAAAGCACTTCAAAATGGAAAACAACCAGATAGGAGTAATATGCATTGTAGAAAACAAAGTAGGAATTGAAATATTTAACAATCATTCATTATATGAAAAGTATGATGAAATGCTACTTAGAAGCTACATTATTGACAGTTCCAGCAGTGAAAAAATAAATATATCCGATAAGGAGCTTGAAAATATATTGGCCAGTATAAATTCTGAATCATTTATTAAAAAAGATGCAGTAGGTTTAGGAAAATATTATAAAATTTCAAACAGCTACGGTAACGGACATATATTAATCTATAAAAATAATATGGTGCATGCCAGCTTCTTTAAAAAAATTGAAAATCCTACAGTAAATAATGAAATTATAAAAAACATCCAAAATAATAAACAGACAATATGTTAATTTAATTAGGAGGAATAAAAATGACTAATTATGAATGTAACGGATTAAAATATAAAACAAACAGTACTAAAAGTGTAAAGCACTGTCCAGGTTGCGGATCAACAGATTTTGTAATGGACGATTGCAGGTGTGAATTAATATGCAGAAGATGCGGAATGGTTATAGATGATGAATTCATACAATATGGTCCTTAAAAAAATTAAATGGGGAAAAATAAAATGGAAGTTATAAATTATGCATTATTTATATTGACAGTAGCTATGTTAATAATTACTGTAATACAGTACTATAAACAAATACTGAAGAAAAATCAGGAAGTTCTATTGATTGCAAATATTATACTGCTTATTTTATGTGTTTTAAATTTAATATACATATAAAAAGATAAATTGAATTCATAATAAATTTTTCTAATTTTAAATTGTATAATGAACAAAATCGGTAAAATTACATTTTTTATTCATTATATAATTTAAAAATAAAATTATCTTAAGCATCAAAGAGGCGATAATTTAATTCCATCTTTTCCAATATACTCAATCATTTTTCATGAAAAAAATAATTAAAACTCTTCCAAGGATCCATCTTCACTTATTTTTTGAATTGTTGCTTTTGTATCATTTAATTCAGTGTTGCACTCTTTAAGTAATATATTTGCCTGAGTATACAACTCAACAGCTTCTTTTAACGGAACATTATCTGATTCTAATTGCTTAACTAATTTTTCCAATTCTTCTAACTTTTCTTCAAAACTTTTAGTCATATTATCACCTTTTATTTTATTTTAAACTAAGTAATATTAACAGTACTATAACAATAGCTAAAAATAGTATTATAATTACATTTTTAGCTTTGGATTTTCTTATTTCATCAGGATCTTTTACAACATATCCTTTTTCCAGCAATTCATCAGGATTTAAAATCTTTAATTTTTCTTCAAGAATCCTTAATTTATTTTCATTGCTGTCTAATGTCTTGGTAATTTCTGCATCTAAACTTTTATGTATTTGAGCCATTTTAACAAATTTATCGTCCAATACCTGACACGGATTGCTGAAAACATGATTATTTTTAATTATTTCCAAATCATGAATATGTGAATTCAATGTGACATTAATTGAATTATTTAAATTATTCTCAATTAAATTTAAAGAATTTTTTTTTAATTCAAAAGATTCAATGAAATTCATGGATTTCAAATTTTTAAAGTGCAGGTTAAGTTTATTTTCATATTCTAACAGACAGTTAGATATGTTATTATCCAATTCATTTTTAAATAAAGTAATTTTACCGACTTTTTTATTTAAAATATAATCCGGATTATTCAGAATATATGAATTATTAAAGTTATCAAGCTGCAGTTTATTTGACTGAATCAGCTGATTTAATGATTTCTCAGCAGTTGTTTTTAATAAAACCAAATTTGTGTGATGATTCTTATACTTTGATAAAGGATCTTTTAAGGTTTTATTGTTTTTGGAAATATTGAGTTTATGTGTTAAATTATCTAATTTGGAATTTATCAAATCATTTAATCTTGTTTCAATATTTTTTAGCTTTTCATTAAGTTCAACTTTATTTGGAACAACCAGCTCAGCTGCTTTTGTAGGTGTTGCTGCAACTTTATCGGATACCATGTCTGAAAGCGTTTTGTCTGTTGAGTGACCAATAGCTGTTATAACCGGTTTTTTAGAATTAGCTATTGAACGTACAATTTCCTCTTTGTTAAAATCCCATAAATCCTGAGTACTTCCTCCTCCACGACCTACAATTATCACATCAACATCTGTTTTGTTTGCCAGTGCAATATTTTTAGTTATGCTTCGGGTAGAGTTGGCTCCCTGTACTGTAGTGTTCCAGACAATTATTTCTGCAGGCCATCTTTTTTCAATGTTGTTTACAATGTCTTTAACGGCTTTTCCGCTTGCAGAGGTTATTACTCCTATTTTTTTAGGATATTGTGGAATTGCTTTTTTGTCTTTAAATAATCCTTCTTTATCTAATTTCTTTTTAAGCTTTTCAAAAGCAATGTATAAATCTCCCAATCCTGCTTCCTGCATTTTTCTTACTCTGAATTGCAGGTTTCCACGTACTTTATAAAATGAAACTTCACCACTGGCTACAACATCCACACCATTTTTAGGTTCAAAATCCAAAGATTTTGTAGATAATTTAAACATTACACAGGAAATTGAAGAGTTTTTGTCTTTTAGGGAGAAATAGTAGTGTCCTGAATTATATGATCCGTTAAAATTAGTTATTTCACCTCTGATTTTAATCTTTTTAAAATCATCACAGTAGCTAATTTTTTTATCAATCAAATTATTGATTGCGCTGATTGAGTAAATATCATTTTCTTCCATCAAAACACCATACAGGTTAAATTTAATATTGAATTTAACTTGTAATAATGTTTTATCATTAATCTGATTTAATCATTGTTATTTAATTGTGTCAACTAAAAAAAGTATTACTTTAAAAAAATTTTTTATTACAAATTCAAAAATTGAAGAAAATGGTCTTTTTGCAGCAGCTAACCTATATGTCCTGATAGTTTTTTGACACCTTCTCAGAAAAGAGATTTTCATCCTAATTTTATATATAAATAGAACGTATATTTTATGTAATAATATACGTAAGTAAAAGAAAGATACGAATGTTTTATATACTAAAAAAACAAAGAATAAAATGTAGCAAAAATTGGGATTAAAAAATCATAAACTAGGTGAAAAAAGATTATGATTGCTACAAAAGAACTTTCAGGATACTTGGATGAGTATCTTGAAGAAAAACAAGAGATAAAGAACCTAACCTCAGAAACAATTAAAAAACAAACATTTAATATTAATCAGTTTATCAATTACCTTGAAAATGAAGGAATTGAAGAACTGGACAGCACAAATGTTAAAAAACAACTAAGACACTATCGTAGATACTGTCTTAAAGGTAGAGGCAATAAAAGGACAACAGTGAAAACATATATGATGAATATTTTAGAATTCATCAACTCTGAGGAAGTTCAAGAAGAAATACAGCATGATCCCATTAAAATGAAGGATATTATCGAAGTTAAAGTCGAAGATCCTGAAACCGCTAAAAAAAGAATTGAAAAAATAAGCTTAAATAGCCAGCAAAGCGATTTTTTACTTGAAACAATAGAATTAAGCGGAAATGCAAGGGATTATGCAATCTGTTCTACATTTCTTGACTCTGGAATTAGGTTAAAAGAGTTGGTTGGACTTAATAAAAGTGATATTCAAGTTCCATTAGATGAAAATGGTTTTTATATCTTGCCTGATGACGTAAATAGCTATATAGAGCTACATCTACGTGCAGAAACAACAAAAGGACAGTCTAAAGACCGCACTACATTTATAACCTATGATACATTAGCCAGCCTTAATGATATGATTTATGACCGTATAACAAAACTTAGAAAAAATACTTACGATGTCTACAGACCTGTTATTCAGCGAAAAAAAGCTGAAGCTGAGAAAACGCGTGAAGAACTTTTTTTAAATCAAAAGGGAAAACGTATAGGAAAACGTGCAGTCCAAGAAGTGATAAAAAAGTATGCTAAACTAAGTGATGAGAGAATAGCTAATGAAAATATAGATTGCCCTGTAAATTACGGGAAAAATGTTAGTGTTCATATTCTCAGACACACTGCACTAAGCCATTATGCTGAAATCCTTACAGTAGCAGAGGTTCAAAGTATAGCTGGACACAGCAACAGCCAAACAACTGACAAATATATTCACGTTGACCGTGAGCATATTAAACAAAAATTAAAACTTAATAATATGAAAGCTATGTAATTTAGCTTTCTTTTAAATATTTTTTTACAAAACTATCCTATATCAATAGTTTGACCTATATCATGCCAACCCATTTAGCTAGTTTTTCTTTTATAAATTTCATGAAAATTATAAAATCCCAGCCAAATAGTTGTTTATAATCTGATTTAAGATAAATAGGGATTTAATATTTGTTTTTATCTTTAAAATTAAAATTTAAATGTTTAATTTGCTTAAATATCATTGATTAATCATTAAAATATAAAATAAGTTTATTTAAGGTCTTTTTTTATAAGATTTATTAAATTTTAAATATTATATGAGTCGGCATTAGTATGCCGAATATTTCTGTATTTACAGATAAATAGTAAATAAGAAAAAATAGTTAAATAGCCATTATAAGTATAATTACTATAATAAGTAAGATAGCAATAATACTATTAATATATATTATAGCTATTTATATTAAATAGCTATTTTCTGTAAAGTATATAAATAATATATACTACCACTTATACCCAAATCATATTTTATTAATTTTTAAGTAAAAATTTAACTAAAAATTGGTCTAAATCATTAGCTCCATATATATGTAATTTATACAAAAATACTATTTTAATCAATACTTTCATTAAATCCATAGTTCAAATCAATAATTCGAGCACTTTTCATTAAATTTATTAAATTTTATAGAATTTATTAAATTTTATTTTACTGGCTGCAGTGTAAAATAATTTCTCATGATAAAAGAAAAAGGAATTTATAAAATCCCTTAATCATCATAATATTCTCCGTTGCTTCTGTATTTTACTGTTGAGCTATACATATCAATATAATTTTGACTGTGATATCCATGTCTATCAGGCATATCTCCACTACCTATAGGTCTTCCAGATGCTTTATCATATAAAACATAACCTTTTCCATCACTATCCTGCTTACTGTACCATGTATCACCTTCACAAACCCAATCAGAATGAGGATCTTTGGATTGTGAAGACACAGAAGAAGATGATTCATGTTCATCAGATACTTGGCAAACATCAGCAGCATCATTAGTAGTGTTATTAGTACTATTTGCAGTATTATTTAATGTTGTATTATTTACCGGTTCACTGCTTAGTGAAACAGTATAAATCAAACCACCGATAAGGCAGCACACAATCAGTATAAGTATAGCTATAATAGTTCTTTCATTGTCCATCTCTTCACCAAAATTACATATTTAAAATATAATAAAAAATATCATACTTACAATATTATTATATTGTTTATACTATTTAAACACATATTATTCATTAGTATCAGTTAAAATCTCATCTATTTCCGAAAGATTATTGGCAAAATAGATTTTTTCCTGCTTATCTGATGTGGACAAACCCATTTCAATCATATGGTCCAAAAGAACTTTCAGGCTATCATAATAGCCATTAAGATTATATACAATACATGGAGCATTTATCTGTTTTAGGGCAACTTTAGTCATTATTTCAGTTATTTCATCTAAAGTACCTGTACCTCCCGGAAAAGCAATGAAAGCATCTCCAAGCTCAATCATTTTCCTTTTCCGATCCTGCAAATCACTGGTTATTATAAGTTCGCTTAAATTTTCATGCTGCAGGTTATCGTCTATAAAAAACTCAGGTTCAACACCAATTGCCATACCATCAGCATTCAGGACACTGTCTGCAAGTTCCCCCATCAATCCTATTTTTGAACCGCCATAGACAAGTATATGATTATTTTCAGCAATCCACACACCAAGTTCCTTTACAGCTTCTTTCAGAAAAGGGTCACTGCCTTCATGTGATCCAAGATATACCGTAATTTTCATTAAGTTACACCTATTATGTTATATATACTTCAAATTCTCTTAAATTCCAAAAATAAATAATATAAATGAAATTACAGGTATAATTACACCATGTTTAAAAGTTTTTTCATCACTGATTAATTTCAGTGACACATAAACAGACATCATGATTGACAATAACGGATACAGCAATAGCCTGTCGGCATTTATTACTTTAACATTATACCATGCGGAAAGTACAGAAATTAAAAGTATTAAAACTGTCAAATAACCGATTCCTATTAATGCATATCTTTTATTTTTTTCATAATCACTGCTTACATCAGTTTGAGTATTTGAATCAGAATTATCTATTTTTGTTCCACATTCCTGACAGAATTTAGAATCCTTTTCAACTAATACACCGCAATTAGGACAATTAACCATAAAAACATCCCTCCAGTTGTTTTTATTTATCTTGTTAACAATATATAATAATTATGTTTTGAAAACAGCTAAAAACAGGATTTAATGATACTTCGAAACTTGGATTTTTTAAAAAACAGAGCTGTCAAAACAGCATTTTGTCTGATTTAACAAAAATTAAAAATATAAAAAAAGCAGAAAAAATATCTTAGGTAATTTTTCTGATTAATACAGAAGTATTATTTGTATTGCCTGTAGGCAGGAGCATTACTTCCTTATGGAATCCTCTAGTGTCTTTTTCAGTAACAGGAGAGTATAAAATAGCTCTCATACCTGTATAGGTTCTATAAAGAACAGGTGTTTTTTCACTTACCACATCCCAAATATTGGAAAATACCCTTTCTTTAGGTTCTGCAAAAGCAGCTACCATCAAAATATCATAATCCAAATCAGCTATTGTATTTTCATTACCTATAACAATTTTAATATCGTCGTCAAGGTTTAATTTTTTCAAAACTTTTCTGGATAACTGGGCTACATCTTCCTGCTGTTCAATTCCAATACATTTACATCCGAATACTTCATTGAACATGATTAAAGTTAAAGGCAGCGGTCCGCTTCCCAAAAATAAAAAGGTTTTTTCCTCATTGAATTTAGCTAATTTACTTTCATTATTAATTAATCCTATATAACGGTCATAAAAGTGAAAAGAGTCAAGTACTTCTCTTGGATTATCTGAGTTAAGTATTTTTAATGCATTTTCCATTTCCAGTCTGGCACCGACATAAACGTAAAACTTACGGATTAATTTTAATGCCCTGTTCATCTTTTTATCATCAAGAATATGTTTAGCAGAGTCAAAATCGATTGTTTTATCATGTGCAATAACTTCAACTTCATCTAAAATCTTAATAACCTCATCGATAGCAACATCATCCAAAGCGTCCATATCATCATCAAGATTACCGAAATTGGAAAGTTTATCAGCTATTTCTTCAATTTTACCCCAATATTTATAACAACTCATAATATCACGATATTTTTTTTCAAATTAAATAACAAATTATATATAGTATTTTCTAGTTTATTATATATTAAAGTTTAGTATATGATAATAAAGTATTACTAAAGCTTTAATTTAAGAAATAAAGTAATACTTTCATTCTTTTAAAAAATAAAGTATTAAAAATCGATTAAAATTTCCAAAAAAGTAATACATTTAATGGAGGATTAAAAAGTGAACTTTAAAATTATTCAACTGTCCGACAATATTTGTGAAAAAACCAGAACTCAGAAGTTTTTATTTAAGCAGATTAAAAAAGAATACGGATACGGATATGTGCCAAAATATCATAAAGACATAATTAATCTAAATGAATACTACATAAATCCTAGAAAAAATAATTTGTTCCTAGCAAAAAATCCTGAAAATGATGAAATAATAGCTACAATAGCTGTAAGAGGCTATGACAAAAAATTCAAAGAATTTGAAGGATTATATAATAAAGAAGATACTGCAAGCATTTGGAGATTATATGTTGATGAAAAATACAGAAGACTGGGTCTTGCAACAAAACTGTTCAAACTAGTAGAATCCTTTAGCTATCTAAACAGTTATAAAGAAATTTATCTCCACACCCATAAAAATTTAAATGGGGGATTAAACTTTTGGAAAAAAATGGGCTTTGAAACAACTGTAGATACAAACAATGACCTTCAGACAGTCCATATGATTAAAAAATTACCTAAGTTCAAACTCAATAATGTTCAATCCGGCTATAACTTAGCTATTGAATCATTAACTCTTTTTTAATTATCATTTTATTTAATTATTATTCCGCTATCAGTTGTTATGTTATCTGCCATATAATTGATATGACCGCTTCTGGCTGTTTTTTTAACATTGAAAAATATGTTTAGTTTATGACCTGCAACTGAATTATTATATTCTGTATTTAATTTATTATACATCCCTTCGCTTATGGTATATTTTCTTCCGTCATCTCCAACGATCCAGTAAGCTTTGGAAAAATCAGGACCGAACTGTGTAAATTCATCAACAGTAACTGTGTTATTGTGATATCCGATTTCATCTATTTCCTCATTGAATTTGGCATCATGAAGAGTATCCAATAAAAATCCGCTTGCACCAAATATTATGGCAAAAAGTATTACTGCTCCAACTACGGAAGAAACAGAGTTTCCAATAATAAACTCTTTTTTTGAAGTCTCATTTTTATAATCTCTTCCATTAACAATAAATGCAAATATAAAACATGCCAAAAATATATATTCAATGTCTATTTCTAAAAATACTGCAAAATAAATCATTAAAAGAATGAAAATCCCCAGTATGACCAGACTAAAATCTACTTTCATATATTATAGTTACATATGATTTAATAAATAGTTTAGGCATATCTTAACGGAAGAATTGCCATTTTTGAGTATGATAAATCAGCAGCACATTACAGTAATGGCGATTATTTTCAGAAAATTATTTTTTTCCTATTTCATTGGAATAACTTCATAATATTATCTCATTCTACTGAAAACATGATATTTTTTCTAAAACTTCACCTGCAACTGCTACATCTTAAAATAATTCATATATTTTTGATAATAATGATTTGTCATTTTTTGAAATTTGTTTTAATTGATTTAAAATGTTTAAATAGTATGGTTGAGTGTAATGTACTTGTCCTAATCCCCATTCATGATTTTCATCCAGTATTCTTTCTTTTTTAATTTTAAGAGTGATTACATCTTTTTGCTTTTTTAATATATTATCTACCTTTTTTAAAAGTTTATTGGTGTTTTTTGCATTGGATTTAAAATTTTTATTTACTTCTATCTTATTATCATCTTTAAGTATTTTATAACCTAATCGAACAGGATTTAAAATTATTTGTGAATTTGGTGATTCTTTTTGAATATAATCTAAAAATAAGTCCATATTTTCTTTGTATAATTTTAGATAAGTGTTTGGATTATTATACATGTTGATTTTTGTATATGGCTTAATTTCAGTATGAAATTTTGTTTTTGGCAAATCCCAGTAATTATTTGTAATAAAACAGTTTTCATATTTTATTATACCGAAAATCACTTCAAAATAATTATCAATTAAAATATAATCTGGTTTAAACTTTTTTACTTCTGCTAAAAAGTTCTTAGTTAAATCTTGATTAATAAATTGTGTTCCTGCTTTATTCACCCTATTTTCTGGCAATATTTAGATATCCTGATTTTTAAAGGGCACTGGTTCTTGCATAAGACTTATTATTGAACCTCTTTGTGATGAAATAGAGCAGTTAAAATATTTTTTATAATCTGGATTTATGCCACTGTAAAAATTATCCCTACTTGCACATGAGCCAAAAACAGCAATATTGTATATCATAATATAATTTATTTTTTTATTATATTATTATTTTTTTATTTTTATTTTAAACTACTTTAAAAAAGATTGTAGGGAAGAAAATGTAATAACAGTGCTTTGTTTGATGATGAATGAAATATCTTTAAATATTTTTAATTCAACAGAATAAAGACTATTTTTTAAAGGAAAGTGAAAAAACATGGAGTTAACTTTTAATTAAATATTTTCGAAATAAACATACGAATAAAAGATCTAGTGAATTTGTAAAAAATTATATGTCTAAAAACAAACAATATAATATTGAAGTTCAATAGGTGGTTTTATGAATAAATATGAAAGTATGACTTGGGAAGAACTTAGAGAGTTACCTTCTGAGGAGTTTTATAAAATACCTAAAACATATCTTGATCAAGCAGTCACAGAATATTATGAAAGAGTACCTCCTGAAGAAAGTGAGATATTTGTTGATGATTCTATATTATTATTTGAAGAACCATATGAAAATTCAGAAGACTTATTTTATGATATTTTACCATTAGATAATGGAAAACTGATTAAATTGTATATTCATAAAGCTAATATTGGATTTATTGAAAGGAAGAGAAATTATGCTTCTCATTATCTTGAGCAAGTTTTTGATAATCAAAATAATTTAATTAGTGAAGTTATTAAAGAAAATCCATACTACAAAAAATAATATTTTTTATATGATATACTAACAATATATTGGGGGTTCATTAGCATGGTTGAAAAATTGATTCCTAATTATGACTTTGTTAAAAATTGGTCTGAAGATCAATTAAGAGATTTCATTACAACACCTTCAGGTTTACCACATAGATTAATGAGTATTGTACGTGAAGTTATTCCTAATATTGATAGATTAAGATTAATTTAATATATTGAAGTCAAAGTTTAATTGCATCTTTTTGAAGCAAACATACAAAAAGAAAGGAGGATTTTAAAAAAAAAGGATATAAATATGTAAAATTATTAACTAATATTTTTTTATCCCCTTTCAATATATAGGAGTGGAAAAATAGAAAAAAAAACGAAAATTTTAAATTGAAAAAATTTTTCTTAAAAGTTTAGAAATAGGATTAATAGTAGATTGATGTTTATTAGGTGTAGGAGGAACATAAACATAATCTTCATCAATAATAAACAAAGGAGTAAAATAAGGATATTTCCTAAGGAAAATTTCACATTCCCAATCAGAAACTTCCTCCCAAGATAAATCCTCATCACTAAATTTTATTTGTTTTTCACGAGAATGGTTAAACTGATTATCAAATTGAAGAGCCTTATTATCTCCTCCTACTGCTAAACTAATTTCAGTGGGTAATTCAAATTGAATAACACTAGGAATCCAATCTTTAAAATTTATAAGTGCATCATAATATTCAGGTAATAATTCTTTATTAATTTCATATTTCATTACTGATCACCTAACTCATAAATTTATTATTATTATCGCAAGTTTTTTTTCCATGATTTTTAGTCAAAGTTTAATTGCATCTTTTTGAAGCAAACATACTTTATTTTTATTTTCTTTTTTATACTATTTAAACACGTGTTAATTCTTTTTTGAAAAGTATTATTAGGAAAGTATAAAAGTATTACAAAAATAAGGGGGTTTTCCTAAAATTATTTACCAGTTTAAATAAAACCCACTATATTCCGTATTATTAAGTAATGATTTTACTAATTTTTTTGTTTGATTTTCAATGATTTTAGCATAAGTTACTTTTTCATTTTCAAAAGTCAAATCACTATGAATTTTGGCCATTATTTCGCCGGCTAATAATTTTCTTGATTCTAATTTTAATGAATTGTTTCTTTTATCAATGTTTGTTTCGTTGATTTGGTTGGTGTTTATTAATTTGAACACTGTTTTATCAACGATTTGTTGTCTAAATTCTTCTATTAAATCAAAAATTAAGCTTTGTCTTCTTTTTAAATCTGCATGCAATAATCCGCAGTATGGATCAAGCCCTAATGTTACAATATTTTTTGCAATTTCTGAAGCAAGTATTGCATATCCATAATTTAACATAGAATTTACAACATCATTTTCTGGTTTTTGATTTCTGTTTTTGAAATTGATTTCATCAGGCAGCAGCAAACTTACTGCTTCCCAGTAATTAACAGAAGCTATTCCTTCAAATCCCATTATTTTATTTTTAGATGTGAATATATTATCATTTAGAGTTATTTTAAAGTTTTTGAAATCTTTTATGTTTTGTTTAATTTTATTTTCAATTATTTTAACTTCTTTGATTTTTTATTTTTATTTAATGTTTTAATTGTTGATTTTTGGTTTTTCATTTTAGATGTTATAAATTCTTTTGAAATTAAAAAGCCTTTATGATTTTCACTAGCTTGATATTGTAATTTTTTTAAAACAATATTGTTCTGATTTGGAGACTCTAAAATATAGTTGATTTGACCAGAGTAGTTGATACTAATTAAATTAATATTGTTTTTTGCTATTATATTTAAAGCATTAATTTATTTGGCATTTAGCCATTACAGTTTATATCTAATACTTTATTTGCAGAAAATCCATATATTTAATTGGCTTTTTCTATTTTTTTTGAATTCTAACTTAAATAAAACAAGAATTTTCAATTTTGTCCCATTAAAAAAGTAAAATGAAAATTTAATTAATTTTCACGTTTTTTAAGTAATTCCAGACCTATATCTCCCAGTTTGTATTTTTGGATTTTACCGCTTGTTGTCAATGGGAATTCATCAACAAAGAATACATGTTTTGGAACTTTATATCTGGCTATTTTACTTATTGCATAGTCCCTTACATCTTCTTCAGTTAAATCTGAGCCTTCTTCTTTTATTATGAATGCTCCTACGATTTCACCGTATTTTTCATCAGGTATTCCTGCTACCTGAACGTCCTGAACTCCGTCTATTGTATATATGAACTCTTCGATTTCACGTGGGTAGATGTTTTCTCCTCCACGGATAATCATATCTTTAATTCTTCCGACAATAGAATAGTATCCGTCTTCATCAATGGTAGCCAAGTCTCCGGAGTGTAAAAATCCGTCATCTTCAATGACTTCTTTTGTTTTTTCAGGATTTTTATAATATCCTTTCATTACATTAAATCCTCTGCAGACTATTTCTCCTTTTTTACCTACTTCAGTTATGTCTTCACCAGTATCCGGATCTATAAGCTTAACTTCAACATTTGGGAAAGGAGTTCCTACAGTGTTTACTTTTTTCTCAAATGTATCTGCTGCATTTGTTTGTGTCATTCCAGGAGATGCTTCTGTTAGACCGTATACACTGGTGATTTCAGTCATGTTCATTTTGTCTATTACTTCTTTCATGGTTTCAACAGGACATGTTGATCCCGCCATGATTCCTGTTCTAAGTGATGACATGTCAAACATGTCAAACATAGGATGTGTCAATTTTGCAATAAACATTGTTGGAACACCGTGAATTGCAGTACATTTTTCCTTTTGAATAGCTGAAAGAGCTAAAAGCGGATCAAATTCCTCCAGCATTACAATAGTTGAACCATGTGTAATTACTGCCATGATTCCTAAAACTGAACCGAAACAATGGAATAACGGTACCTGAATACATAATCTGTCTTCTTCAGAGAAGTTCATATTTTCCCCTATGTAATATCCGTCATTTAAGATGTTTCTGCTGGTAAGCATTACTCCTTTTGGGAAACCTTCTGTACCACTGGTATACTGCATATTTACTACATCATTATTGTCAAATTCTTTTTTGATTTCTTTTAGGATTACATCATCCTGATTTTGACCTAACAATAATAATTCGTTAGTGTTATACATTCCCCTATGCTTGTCCTGACCTACATGAATAACATGTTTTAAACATGGAAATTTTTCTGAAGTTAATTTTCCTCTCTGACATGTTTTAAGTTCAGGCACCAAATCATAAATAATATCAATATAATTATTGTCTCTGAATCTGTCAGTTAATGCTAAAGCTTTCATATCTGACTGTTTAAGAATATACTCCAGTTCATGACTTTTATAAGCGGTATTTACAGTTACCAAAACAGCTCCTATTTTAGCTGTTGCAAACATGAAAGTCAACCATTCAGGAACATTTTTAGCCCATATTCCTACATGATCCCCTTTTCCAACACCAATAGATAATAATCCTTTAGCTAAATTATTAGCCCTTTCATTAAATTCAGAATATGTGAATCTCAAGTTTCTATCAGGATAAATTAAAAATTCATGGTCCGGAAGTCTTTCTACTTGTTTTTCAAAAAAATCTGCTAGTGTATCTTCACTGAATAACATTTTTTTAACTCCTGAAATTAAATTTAATCGACCGGTGTGTATATTACAGCTAAAATCTTTGCTGTTTCATCATTTGAACTGTGTACATGATGTGATACAATTGAATCATAGTAAATACTGTCACCAGTTTCTAAAACATAGTTATTTTGACCATAAATAACTTCAATTGTTCCTTCAAGAACATAAAGGAATTCTTCACCTTCGTGAGAGCTAAGTTCATGGCTTTCTTCAGCATCCACTTTAAAGTCAATGATAAATGGTTCCATGTTTCTGTCACTTTTTCCGGCAGCCAATGAGTAGAACTCCAGGTTACTGTTCTCGGTTTTGTTTTCATCACCTGAGAAGTATACTACTTTGTCACTTTTTCCTTTTCTAACTACTAATGGTCCTGTCTGTTCATCATCATCAATAAAAGTACCTATTCTAACGCCAAGTACTCTAGCTATTTTTGTTAAAGGAGTAAGAGATGGTATAATTTCCCCGTTTAATATTTTTTCAACTAATTCAATGTTAACATCACTGTCATTAGCTAGTTCGTCAAGTGATACATTTCTAACTTCCATTAAAGTTTTGATTTTTTCTCCAATTTTATTTTTATTAGGCATTTTTTCCACCTTAACTCTTTAATATAAAATAATATGTATTTTATCATTAATAAACGTATTTTCAGATATTTAAAAATAAGAGGATATAGTAAAAATTATTAAAAAATAATATATAAACTGTGTAAAAAAAGAAAGCTCTGCGACATTTTAAGCAATGCAATTATCGCCAGACGTTTTTTAATAAACAGAAAGGAGGTTTTTAAACTGATAACCTCTAAACATGTTTAATATTTGTATAATCAGATATTTCACTATTGAATGTAGCTAAATTTGAAACATTCAAATCATGAATATCACTGTGTCCTGTTATTCTTGCAAAAGTTTTAATTTCTTCAAGACTTGCATTAAGATAATTGGTTAATCTTTTTGCTCCAATATCTGTTTTTAATCTGGAACGCAGTTCTTTATCCTGTGTTGCAACTCCCACAGGACATTGCCCTTTATCACATAATCTGTACTGCTGACATGCCACTGCAATTAAACTGGCTGAAGCTATAGCTATTGCATCTGCTCCCATAGCTAATGCTTTTGCAAAGTCACTGGAAACTCTTAAACCACCAGTAATTACCAGATCAATATCCAAATCATGTTCATCCAGATATTTTCTGGCTCTGTGTAATGCAAATATTGTTGGAATACTTGTTGAATCCCTAACTAATAATGGGCTGGCTCCAGTAGCTCCCCCTCTTCCGTCAACTGTAATGAAATCAGGTTTGGCATAACTAATAAATTCCAAATCATTTTCAATATATCCTGCAGCTATTTTAATACCTATCGGACGGCCTTCAGATTTTAATCTTAATTCATCTACCAGATCTTTTAAATCTTTCTTAGAATTAATATTCGGGAATCTTGATGGGGATATTATGTCTTCACCTGCTTTTTTACCTCTTACTTTGGCTATTTCAGGCGTTACTTTATCACCAGGCAATAATCCACCCATTCCGGGTTTTGTTGCCTGACCTATTTTAATTTCAATTGCATCTGAAGTTTTTAAGTTTTCATCAGTTACTGAATACTTGTTCGGAACATATTCAAAAATGTATTTGTATGCCGCATTTTTAACTTCCGGCAGTATTCCTCCCTCTCCACTACACATTGCTGTTTTAGCCTTAAAGCTTCCTTTAGCCAAAGCAATTTTACTTTCCTTAGACAAGGCCCCGTAAGACATGTGGGATACATATACAGGATTTTCAATAACTAAAGGTTTTTCAGCATTTTTACCAATTACCGTAGTAGCTGACACTTCTGCATCTTCTTCTAAAGGCATAGGATTTAACTGGTTTCCTAAAATAAGAATATCATCCCAATCAGGCATTGGCAATTCTGTAGCCATTGGTGCTGTAATGGGTTTTCCGGAATCGCATAACTTATAAATGGTGTCCATATGTCTTACTGATTCATCATTTCTGATGTACTGTTTCGGAAATGAAATTAACCAATTGTTTTCATTTGTTTCAGCTGGTTCAAAGTTAGATATATCTGATCCGCAATCAGGACATTTTTTAAGGTCTTTTAATGGTATTTTTTCAGTTTTTTCATCATGAATATAATTACAAATCCTACACTGATATATTCTATATTCTGTTTTTTGGATTGCTTTGAATTTTGATAGCGGCGAACCGCATACCGGGCATTTTCCAAGTTTAACAAGTACCTGACCCTCTTTTTCTTCATCATAAACATAATGACAAACTTCACATTCATATGTCTTATAGGCCATATCTTTTTTCATTATTTCAAAATTAGAAACATCTGATTTGCAATCAGGACATTTTTCAAGTTCTTTAAAGGATTTGCCTTCTTTTTCTTCATCATGAATATAACCGCATATCTGGCACTGGTATTTCATTTTACCAACTCCACCATAATTAATATATTATATAACTTTAACAATAATATAAATATTTTTGTATAATATAATTAATTCAATGTTAAAAAAAGTAAAAGTTTATAACTGTTTAATTGAATAAATAAAACATACTATGAACAACAAATCTTTCTGGAACAGATATGCGTCAGTTTATGATAAAATTATAGGCAATAAAATAAACAATAACGAAATGTTTAATTTTATTTTAAAATACACAGGAAAAGATGACAGATTAATAGAGGCAGCCTGTGGAACTGGTGCTTTTACCTGTTTATTATCACCAAATTTAGGGGAAATAATTGCCTTTGACTATTCTGAAGAAATGGTTAAAAAAGCTAAAAACAAAACTAAAAACTTAAACAATGTTGAAGTTTCTGTTGGAGATTTAAATAATATAAATTATGAAGACAATTATTTTGATGTGGCGCTGGCTGCCAATGTGTTGCACTTATTGGATAAACCTGAAACAGCTATAAGTGAACTTACACGAGTTGTTAAGGATAATGGAATTTTAATACTTCCTACTTATGTAAAAGGAAATACTTTTCAGCGTCTGATGCTTAAAACATTAAAATTATTTATTTTTGAAAGTAATGAATGGTCCAAAAATGAATATTTGTGTTTTTTAAAAAATCATGATCTTGAAATTCTTGATTATGATGTGTTTAATGCAGGCCAGCCATTATGTGTGGCCATTATCAAAAATTCCAAATAATTTTTTTCTACAATAGATTTTTTTAAAAACACATAATTTTATTTTAATCAAAATAACAATTGATTTAATTGTATACAATAGACTTTTTATTAAAATAATTAAAGCTTTCTTAAAAATTTAAAAAAAATAATAAATGTATGAAATTAAAATTTGTCTTTGAAATAATTTCCAAGTTTTTCCGTGAACTCCTGCAATAGGAAATATAAATTCTGCAATCCTATTAATTGAACATAAAACAACAAAGATGCATTCAATAATGCAAATGCATCAATACTTGTTGCATAGCCGGCAAAACCAAAATTTTTTAAAACTAAATGAATCCAAATCTATCTGAAAATTCATCATAAGATAAAAATCCGTCACGGTTTGAATCAAGACTTTCAAATTCAGAAATGATTACTTCTTCCGGAGAATAACCGTCCCAAAATGAATCCTCCATTATATATTCAGTTAATTCTTCAAATTCATCAATACTAAGTTTTCCGTCATGATCCGTATCCAGTTCATTAAAGGTATCAGAATAAGGATTTGTACCTAATCTGGCATAGAATTCCTCAGTGGTAAGTGTTGAATTTGGTGAATTTTTAACTATATCCTGAAGTTTCTTAATATCACTGTCTTCTTTACAGCTTGCTTTAAAAAGTTTATCACCTGCAGAGAAATAAAAAACATTAAAATCATCCGAAGATTTTGAATAGATAGCTAAAACATCACGGTGGTACAGAGTCATTTTAGTGAGGCTTGAATTTTTAATTGTATTTTGCTCATCAGGCAATGAGTTATCCTGAATCAGATTAATGCCAAATTTGTCGGTATGGTAACCTGTATTATCTGGATTAAACTCCCCATTTGACGGAACACTAAATTTAACTCCCCCTAAAAAGATTTCTTTAGATGAATCAGCTGCAAAAACAGCAGAAACTGAAATTAAAAATATAACTGCAACCAGAATCGCATATGTTTTTTTCATAATATCTCACCTTTATTGATTATATATATCATTAAAGTAAATAAAAATTAGTATTTTTTAACTAAACTGATTTGTTTAATTAATTGATGCATTATTTAATTGAATTGAAAAGCAAGTATTGAAAATATAAAAGAAAAAATTAATTTAAGATATATTAATATCCTAGTAAAATTTTAATGCCTATTAAAATCAGGACAGCACCACCAAGAATTTCAAATTTGTCTCCGAAATAATTTCCAAGTTTTTTTCCAATGAAAATACCGGAAATACTGAATATAAATGCTACAATTCCTATTATTGTACATGGAAGCAACAGAGACATATTCAGTAATGCAAATGTAATTCCAACAGCAAATGCATCAATACTTGTTGCAACAGCCAGCAAAGTCAATTCCTTAAAGCTAAAAGTATCCATAATATATTCATCATCACTGTCTAAGCTTTCACGAATCATGTTTAATCCGATAGCCAAAAGCAGGAAAAATGCAATCCATGGAGCTACAGTTGATACAAATGAACTGATTGTTGTACCGCAAATGTATCCTATTACAGGCATTATAAACTGGAAAAAACCAAAAAATAGTCCATAATATAAAATCTGTGATTTTGTCAGGTTTTTTTGTGTGAATCCCTTTGTCAGGGAAACACTAAATGCATCCATTGCCAGAGCAATAGCTATTATGATGATTGAAATTAAAGCTGTATCCATATTATTCTCCGATTAAAATACTCTCTTCAATATACAGTTTTATTTCTGATAGATAATATAGATTATTAATTTAAAAAAAAATAAAAAAAATAAGTAAATACTTATTTTCTTTTTACAATAACAACAGCAACAATTATAATCAATGCTATTGCCAATATAGCTATTGGAAGGCCTGTAGAAGCATCAAGTCCAATATCATTTAAGTTTTCATCAGTATTGTTTTCAATAGCTGGCGGTTCTACTGCTTTTTTACCTACACTTAAAGGCACCTGTGTTGAATTAGCCAAATAATTGTCATCACCACTGTAATTAACATTAACGATATATGATCCTTTTGCTAAATCAGGAACAGTGACAGTAGTTTTTCCGTCAATCAACTGATTAGTATAACTTTTATCATAAACAGTAACCTTTACAGATCCTGTAGCACCAGCAGGTAAAATAACATGAACAACTGCATTTTCACCTTCTTTTACATCCTTAGCAGAAACGGAAATCGGTGCATTATGTTTTCCCACACTAAAACTTGAAGTGTTTGTACCTGGCAGATAGTTTTCATCTCCGTCATAACTGGCTAAAACATCATAAGAACCACTAGCCAAATTATCTATCTTAAAAGTAGTTAATCCTTTATCAATAGGAGCGGAATATGTTTTGCCGTCAACAGTTATAGTTACACTTCCAGTTGCATCTTCATTAACCCGTACAGTTATCTTTTCGCTGTCTCCCATAGCAATATTGTTTGCATTAACAATAATTGTAGAGTTTGCCTTGGTTTTTTCATTAGCTTTAACAGGAACAGATGCAGAAGCCCCAGGTTTTTCTACATTAAAACTGGAGGTGTTTGTACCTGGCAGATAGTTTTCATCTCCGTCATAACTGGCTGAAACATCATAAGAACCACTAGCCAAATTATCTATCTTAAAAGTAGCTATTCCCTTGTCAATAGGGGCGGAATAATTTTTGCCCTCAACAGTTATGTTAATAACTCCAGTTGCGTCTTCATTAACATGTACAGTTATCTTTTCAATATCTCCTACAGTAATATTACTTGCATTAACAATAATTGTAGAATCAGCTTTTATACTATCATCTACAGCAACTATTGTCGGAATAATCAATAAGAGCAAAATGAATAGTAAAATAATATATTTTATTTTGTTCATTTTTTAACCTCCACTAATAAATAGTGATTAAAAGATATTATGTTTATTATAATATTAAAAATTTACTTAAAAAACAGAAAAAAGAGCAAAAAATTATTCACATTTTTTTAATGAAATCAGTATGTTTAAAGTCATAACAATAGAATAAGTGCTTTTAAATCAAATTCTTCATAAGTAAAAACCTATTTACAGATAATTTCATCCAAATCATTATAATTTTTAATTGTCCCTATCAAATTATTCATGAAAAATTACACTTGAAAAAAATATATTGTAGACATACGTTTCAACTGTAAAAATTTATTGTATACAAAATTATTTTATAAAATCAAAAACAAAATATCACTAACAACAAAAGGAAATAATAAAATGAATATTTTAATTAACGGATCAGGTGCAGTAGGATTAGGATTAGGTGCATCTATGCTTTCACAAAAAGCAGATGTGTCATTTTATGCAACAGGAAAAACAGCTACTGCAATCAAAGAAAACGGACTTGAAAGGACAGGATTATTCCAGCATTACTCTTTTACACCAGATGAATATCAAGTATATGAGGATTATAAAGATATTCCTGAAAAAACTTTTGATTATGTATTTATATGTAGTAAAACAGTAGCTAATGAGGATATAAGTAGAAAATTAGCAGAAAATAAAGAAATCTTAAAGGACAACTGTAAAATAATCATATTCCAAAACGGATTTGCCAATGATGAGCCTTTTTTAAGATACTTTTCCGAAGATGAAGTATACTGTGCAAGAGTAATTACAGGGTTTTCACGGCCTCAAAGACATATCAGTGAAATAACTGTATACACAGAACCTATACTTTTGGGATCACTTCAAAATGCAGATCCCGAGTGCCTGGAAAAAATAGCTCAAATGATTAGTGCATCAGGAATCAAATGTGAAACAACCACAGAAATTGACAAATATTTATGGGCTAAAATGCTTTATAACTGTGCTCTAAATCCATTGGGAGTAATTCTTAACTGTACATATGGTAAATTAACTGAAAATGAATACTCCAAAAATATTATGGACAGTATTATAGATGAGATATTTGCAGTTATCAAAAAAAGCGAATATTCCACATTATGGGATTCAGCGGACGAATACCGAAAACTGTTCTACTCAAAATTAGTTCCGGATACCTATAACCATTACTCCTCTACATATCAGGACATTCAAAAGAAAATAAAAACTGAAATTGATACATTAAATGGAACTGTTATCAGATTAGGTGAAAAGTACGGTGTTGATGTAAGTACAAATAAAATTATATATAACCTAATTAAATCAATAGAATCAGAATTTTAAGGTTTATTAGTTATTTTTTCTAATAAACTAATAATCCTGTTATTCTGTTCAATGAGAATATCCATTTTCCTTGTTTGTGCTGCAAGCAAATGTCCGTTAACATTATCCAGTCTTGCAACACTGTTTTTATCATATATTTTATATAATTCCTCAGCTATTCTTAAATCCCTTGCATAATCTCCAGTTTTATATTGTCCTCTTTTTTTATGTTTGCCTATATTTGATGTGGGTTTTTTTGAAGAATTCAAATCAAAAAGTCTTGATCCGCAGTCAATACAATAATTGCTGTTATTATCTCCATATTTACTGCCGCATTTTGGACATTCTTTCATCTAATCACCTTTTCAATATCTCCAGAATATAAAATAATTATTTCTTTCTTTACTTGGTGCCGGAGCATAATATGAATATTCATTTACCATTTCCTTTTCATAGTCCTGTTTTGCTTCATTTAATATTCCGTAAAATGTAGCTGTGTCATAGGAAGAATCAGGAGTGTTGATTATGATTTCCTCCATTTCATCAGTCATTTCTCCGCTGCCCCATGATATGCAGTATATTGAATCTCCTGATGAAAAATAAGCATGGGACACATTATGTTTTGCAAAGTTATTATACTCATGGAAGTATGCTACATCATGTGAACCTATAGTCAGGTTTTTGCCTTTGAAATTGTACCAGCACCCGTAACTGCTTGGAAGATAATCATCAACACATAATATACCGAATGTGTTCAGGTCATTATAATGATAGTTAGTGCGGGCAGTATTGATTTCTCCGCCCTGATATTTTGGAGGAATTTTAAAATCTACATCATTTACCTTTACAGTTTTCCAATTGGAACTGTCAACTGCATTAACACAACCAACAGATATAATTAAAGCAATTAAAAGTAATGATAAGAAAAGCTTTTTTGAAAACATACTAATCTATTTGTATTAACTAGTATATAACATTTTATTAACAAACATTTTAAAATCGATTATAAAAGTTTATATACCTAAAAAATAAAAATAATATATGTTCGTATTTTAATATATCTTATTTTTTTACGAATACGAACAATGGTGATGGTTAAAAATGAGTATTCGCTATTACTCCTTTAGTGGTGTTTAGGAGGATGAATACTCATTATATATTTAAATTAATTCATCTAATTTTTTACCGTATTCTTCAATCAGCAAATAATCATTAGCTACAACATCCAATAACTGAATCTTATAATCCTTAAATAACTTTTCATCATCAAGAATCTTTTTTTTATTGTAAGGATAACTATTTTTAATATTATAAATTTCCTGATTGATCTGACTGATTGATTTTATAAAAACATCATCATCCTCAAAAATTGTTTTGCCTTCAGGAATCAAAATAGCCAGAGACCTCATGGAAGTTAAATCATAAGTTTCAAAAGCTTCCACAATTTCTTCAAACAAATCTTTTTCATAAATACTTTGAACAGGATTGAAAGAAGGATGCAATTTATAAATTAAATCCAAATAAAGACTATTCAAACTATCCAAATCATCTTCAGACAACTCAAAATGAGTATCCTTTCGCTCAATAGCCAGATCCAGTTCACCCATATATTTTTCCAACATGCCAACTGATTCTTCAAATTCATTATCAAGCATTTCATCAATTTTAGATAAATCCTCCCCCAGATTAAACAGCTCAATATATCTTTTAATCATTTCCAATTCAATATCCAAATTATATGCTTCACATTCAAGAAAACCAAAACTGAGCAGATACATATCCTCAATTTTTGGACATATATGAAACCTTAATTTATCATATTCAAAAATTAATTCAGCTAATTTTTCCTTTAAACTAATTGACATTGTTAAAACCTTAATTCTATATATATGAATTAAACATATTTATAGATATATAGGTGATTTTAAATGGAAATAAAAGAAAATAACCTTAAAGAATTAATCGAAAAATACATGAGCATTGAAGAAACAGAAGAAAACCATGAAGAATTGCATCAATTGGGACATGAAATTGACCATGTAATCTTTGACAATAATTTTTATCTTGTAACACATAATGACGGTGAAGAAAAAGAAATCGTTTCATTAATAGTAGGGGAAGATGACGAATACTTCATACCATTATATACCGATGATGAAGAAGTAAAAGAAGCAATTGAAATATTTAAAAAAGAAGACTGTGATGCTATTTTTGAAACAGAAATCGTAGCATCTACAGACATATTGGAAACCTATTTGGATGATGACACTTTCCTTGGAATAGCTATTAACCCTCCAAAATATGATTTTGTAATATTTAGCCAAAACGTTATCGAAGATCACCAGGACTGCTGCTGAATTTATGAAATAACTTTTCAATGAAAAAAGAGCAGATAATCTTTTTTCAATTTTGTTATTTTTAAACACCCTATTCAACAGCAAAACCATTACCTTTAACTATTAAAAATTATTTTGAAACCAAATACTTCCATTATTTGAACTCTTTTTAGCTAATTAACATTGAATTATATATTCTACCATATTTGTAATTATATTAAAATTAAATCATAAGAATATTAACATAAACAACCTATTGGAATTACTTTTACATCATTTTCTGTTGTATAAGCATACTTACCACCTGTAATAACTGCTAAAAATTTAGGTTCTTTGAAATTTTTTTCTTTTAATAAATTTTTTAATTTTAATAAGTTTTTGGCCCCTTTTTCTATTTCATCACTACCTAACTTAAATTCAATTAAAGCATAATCCCCATTTTCCAAATGTATTACACAATCAGCTTCCAAACCATTTCTATCATTATAATAAGAAATTTCCCCCCATTTTTTGCTTGTATAAACTCTTAAATCCCTAATACATAATGTTTCAAAAATAAAACCGAAAGTGTTTAAATCATCCATTAAACTTTGTGGTGATAAACCTAATGCTGCAACCGCAATTGACGGATCAATAAATTCTTTTTTAGGGCTTGATCTAATAGAACTTTTAGACCGTATGTTTGGAGACCATGCTGGAACATCTTCTATGACAAATAACCTCTTCAATGCATTAATATAATTATAATATGTATTTTTACTAATATTTTGAAACTCAGAGTTAATATCTGCTAGAATAGTTGAATTTGATGCTAAAGTTGAAATATTTCTTGAATATGATCTTAAAATGTTTCTTACTTTCTGAGGGTCACGTTTAACATCATCAAAAGATGAAACATTAATCTCACAAATGTTTTTCACATAAGATTTTGCTACAAACAATTGTGCTTTTTCAGATTTTTTATTTAAACTTTCAGGCCACCCACCTCTACAAGCAGCAAAAATCAAATCTTTAACAGTTAAATCAGAAGTTATTCCATCAATATTCATACAAGGATTTTTAAATAGTTCTAAAATTGAAATCTTGCCATTTGATTCACCACTTTCATAAAGGCTCATTGTTCTCATAAGAACTCTGTGGATTCTTCCAGTACCTGTGTGCATCACCTCCACATCATCAATAGTAGTTGAGCCAGTTAAGATATATAAACCATCTCCATGAAGTTCATCTACACTGTTTCTCACAGCATCCCATAAAATCGGTGCCATTTGCCATTCATCAATAAGCCTAGGTTTTTCTCCTTCAAGAAGTATTGATGGCTGTACCTTAGCCCATCTTAAATAGTTTTCAGATTGGTCTGTGTCCTGTAGTTTAATACTACTTTTTGCGTGTTGTTCAGCAGTTGTTGTTTTACCACACCATTTTGGACCCTCAATAAGAATTGCACCAATCATTTCCAAGTATTCCTCAATTTCATCATCAATGAGTCGAGATTTATATTTGAATGCCATTGAATAATACCTCCAATCCATATATTACTTTTTATCACATATAAATTAATTGGGCAACTTTGCACTAAATCATATGACCAATTTGCACAAAATCATTGGGCAACTTTGCACTAAACATGCAACTAATTTAATAAAACTTTATGAATTGAACATGATAATCTGAAATATCCGAAACATTTAGTTAAAAATGTAATTAATTGCAACACCTAAACTAATTATATATAATTTAAAAATGAAATAATAAATTAATTATACTTTGGAGAAAGTTATATGAAAACCAAAGATTTAGAAACTTATAAAAAAGATGGAACTAAAGCTTCTAAAAGTCAAATAAAAGAATTTATAAAGTTATATGCCAAAATAGCTAAAAAACTTAAAACTGAAAATTCAATAGAACTTAACTCTGTTAAAGAAAATATCAGAAAAACATACTCTGAAGAGGTTTATTTAACTTTGATTGATGAAGAAAAAGACTTTGTAAAATTCAATATCAGCCAGGGTTCCAAAGAATATATCATTCCAATATTTACAGACATCAGCGAATATAAAGAAGGCAAAGAAAAAATATCAACCTTATTTTTAGACAAACTAACATGTAAAGTTTTATCTGCAGAAGATATTGAAAAATTAGCTGGCGATGATGAAAATTTCAGGGGTTTGGTGATTAATCCTCATTCACAAAACTTTATGATGGACCGCAACGGTGGTTTTTAATATGGAATATATCTGTCCTGTTTTAGGTGAAGGTGACGAAAGAGATTTTATAGCTATTGGCCAAGCAGAAAACTTCAAAATAGCAGTATTTACTAACTTAGATATGTATCATGAAGGTTGTAAATATTTGGGAGTAACTGGCTATGAACCAATTAAAGTTTCTGATGAATTATTCAAAGACCTTGCTAAAAAAGATGATGAATTCACAGGCATTATTGTAAATATTCACAATGAAAAAAAGATCATAAATAAAGAAGAACTGGAAAGATTATGATTCATCCTCTTTCTCAACTTCTTCATCATCAACAATTGAAAAATTATTATAATATCTATACCTGTATGCCATTTTAAATCCTTCATCCACTTCTCTTTTTGGCCTTAATTTACGCCTTTTAGCAGCAGAAATTTCTTTTTTAGGATTTTGGTGTGCTTTAACTAAATTCTTATTTTCCCTTACAAACTGCTGTTGTCTGGTTCTTACACGATTATATTTATACACACCTTTTCTTAATAAACGTCTTCTAGTTGTTAAAAATCTAATCACAAAATCACATCTACTGTCTTGAAGCAGATTTATCTAAAGTAGCCTGAATTTCATCAATTCTCTCAACAACCACTTTAATAGCTTGTTCACCTTGACGAGTAGGGTTAATACCTTGCTCTACTAATAATGCATCCCTAATATCTCTTAACCTATCAATTGAGTCAATTTTCATAATTGTACTATAAAACATTGTTGTCCTCCGATTTATTATTAACTATATTACATTTTTATTTAGAATAATTTATAAATTTTATCATATCAAAAATAAGTTTATGAAATACAACATCAAAACAATCTATGTTGCCGGAGGATGTTTTTGGGAAATCGAAGCATATATTTCAAGATTAAAAGGAGTCATACAAACAGAAGTGGGATATGCAAACGGCATAACCCATGACCCCACATATGAACAGGTAGCTTCAGATAAAACAAAACATGCTGAATGCGTAAAAGTAAACTACAATACTTTTGAAACAAGCCTGGAGGAAATCATTAAAGAATTTTTAAAAATAATACAACCGAGTGAATCACCACATCACAGATTAGGAATCTACTGGCATGACCCCAAAGATGCAAAAAGCATCTTAAGACTGGTAAATAAAAATCCCTCTATTGAAGCCCATGAACTGAAGGGATTTTACCTGGCTGAAAATAAATATCAGAAATACCTGGAAAAACATCCTGAAATAAACTCAAACATTAAAATAAATATGAATCAAAGTGATAATTTAACTCTGCTTTCATATCAGGTAACAAAACTGGCTATGAATGAAGAAGCATTCAGCGGAAAATATGCGGATTTTGATGAAGAGGGAACATATGTAGACATTACAAACAATGAAGAGCTTTTTTCATCAAAAGATAAAATAAAAAACGATTCAGGATATGCGTGCTTTACAAAACCCATCAACCCTGATGCAATTACAAGTTTACGTGATTTCTCATACGGAATGGTCAGATTGGAAATCAGAGCTCAAAAAAGCGGAATACATTTAGGTTATAAAAAAAGAGATTACTATGAAATAAATTCTGCTGCACTTAAATTTGTTTATAAATAGCTACTCCTTTTTTAATAGCTTTTAAACCCTTTTCAAGTAACTGTCTTGGACAGGCAATATTTAATCTTAAAAATTCATCACTGTTTTTACCAAAATCAACACCTGCAGATAATAAAACCCCTGTTTTTTCATTTAAAAACTTGATGAATTCCTCTGAAGATATATCCAAATCAGAACAGTCAAGCCATAATAAATAAGTAGCATCTGCATCGGTTAACTTAATTTCAGGAATTTCCTTTTTTATAAAATCAGCTGCAAATTTCTTGTTGTCATATAAATACTGCCTCAGTTCATCAAGCCATGGTCTGCCGTTATTATATGCTGCTATTGCGGCATTTATAGCAAAAATATTGGCTCTGCTGACCCATTCAACATCAAGAGCGTTGAAAACATCTTCCTTCAATTTATCTCCCACAATATAAACCGCAGCAGTATTTAATCCAGCTATATTAAATGATTTGGTAGGAGAAATTGTTGTAATGGAATCATGGTTGCTTATACCTGCAAATGGAATGTATTTTTTATCGGGATCAGTTAAATCACAATGAATCTCGTCAGATATTATAGTTACATCATATTTGGCACATAAATCAGCTATTTTTTTCAGCTCTGTTCTGGACCATATTTTACCAATGGGATTATGGGGATTGCACAGCATCATCAAAGTTACATCTGCTTCAGCTAATTTTTCTTCCAAATCCTCAAAATCAATTTCATACTTTCCATTTCTGTACATCAGCTGATTTTCCACAACTTCCCTGTTATTGTCTTCAATTACATGGAAAAATACATGATAAACCGGTGTTTGGATTAATATTTTATCATTTTCATCAGTTAATTTACGGATAATGGTAGCTATTGCAGGCATTACTCCATTGGCAAATTTCAGATAATCTTTATCCATTTCCAATCCGTAATCTTTCCACCAGTCAGCATATGCATCATACCATTCATCAGGAATTACAGCATATCCGTAGAGACTTTCATCAGCTTTTTTTATAATTTCATCAGATATTTCCGGAGCAACCTTAAAATCCATGTCAGCTACCCACATAGGGATTTCAGTGTCAAATAAATCCCATTTTAAGCAGTTAGTGTTTTTACGGTTAATAATGCTGTCAAAATCATATTTCATGTAAATCATTTTTAATTTCTTTTATAACTTTTGCCTGATGCCAACAGCCAACTAAATTGACTTTAAAAAGTTTGTCTAAATTATCAGCAGAATTATATTTTTATTGCATTATTCATTAGAGCTTCAATTTCAGCATAATCTATTTTCATTTAAATATTATATTGAATATTTATAAAAAAAGTAGTTTAAAAAGAAGAGAATCAATCTTCTTTTTTAAAGAAATCATCTTGAATTTCATTAACTATTTCAGTAAACCTTTTGGTTACATCAGATTTAGGTTCAATTGTGACCATTACTCCACCTTTATTAGGTGAGCTGGATACTTTTTCAGTTAATGGCAAATCTCCAAGATAAGTAATTTCCATTTCATCAGCAAAATCTTTTCCGTCACCTTTACCGAAGATATGGAGTTTTTCATTACAATGAGGACATTCATAGTAAGCCATATTTTCAACTAAACCTATGTTTTCCACATTTAACATTTCAACCATTTTTACACATTTTAAAACATCTTCCTGAGACACTACATTAGGAGTAGTTACCATAACTACTGCATCAATATCTGGAATTGTTTGTAAAACTGTTAACGGTTCATCACCGGTGCCAGGCGGGTTATCAATAATAAGAACATCAAGAGGACCCCATGCTACATCAGCTATTAACTGTTTGATACTGCCTGTTTTTTGTGGGCCTCTCCAAATAATAGGTGTGTCAATACTATCTAACATAAATGCCATTGACATTACTTTAAGACCGCTTGGTGCTTCAACAGGCATCATATGACGTTCTTCGTTAATCATAATGTCCTGATTTTCCACACCTAACATTTTTGGTATGTTCGGACCGTGAATATCTGCATCCAATATTCCTGTAGTAAATCCTTCTTTTTGGAAAGCTTCTGCAATATTTGCAGCTACTGTTGATTTTCCAACTCCTCCTTTACCACTCATAACAGCAATTTTATATTTGATTTGTCCTAAGTTTCTTGAGAGGTTGAGTTGTTGTTCAATCATTTGTTTTTGTTGTTCAGGAGTCATTTCTCCTCCATGACCATGATGTCCATGTTCTGGCATAATATCACTCTCTAAAATTTATTTTTATCAATATAATATATTATAGTAACTAAAAGTATTTAAAAGTTTACAAATAAATGTTAGTTAAATTTCTTACTGACTTCTTCTACAGCAAGTACTAATGGATCGGTAACCATAGATACTGGAGGTGCATAAGCAAATTCAACATTACTTAATTCAAAGCAGCTTAAACCTTGGGTAATAGCTAAAGTCATTGTATCAATCCTTTCAGCTACCCTTTCCTCAGCAATTATTTGACAACCAATAATTCTACCATTACAGTCACAGATAATCTTAATATCCATAGGTTTGGCATTAGGATAATAACGGGCTCTTGTAAGTGCTTCCACCTTTTCAACAATAGGTTTGATATTGTTCTGTTGAGCAAAACTGGAAGTCAAACCAACAGCACCAAACTCTAATTTACCTACTTTAGAAACCATAGCATTCAATACTGGATTGAAATTAGATTTTTTACCAGTTATTGTACGTGCTAATGTTTTAGATTCACGAACCGCAGTAGTACCTAAATGACTGATAGTATTGGCCTGAAGAATTAAATCCTGAGATTCAACACAGTCCCCAAGAGCATAAACATCTTCAACAGAAGTTTCCATTTTTTCATTAACTAAAATAGCCCATCTTCCGATATCACAGCCGGCCATTTTAGCTAATTTTAATTCAGGCCTTACACCAGTGGCTAAAATAACCATATCTGCATCAATACAACTTCCGTCACCGAAATATGCTTTTTTAACTTTTCCGTCTTCCCCTTCAAGTTTGGTAATAGGTTCACCAAGCATTACATGAATATTTTCCATTTTCAAATATCTGGTTAAAATAGCTGCCATATCACTATCAAGAGATCTTGGAACAATTTGAGGCATCATTTCGCTTAAAGTTACATTTAAACCTAATTCTTTAAGAGCATAAACAATTTCAATACCAATCAATCCTGCACCTGTTACAACAGCACTTTTGGAAGTTTTAGCCCATTCCTGAACTTTTCTACCGTCATCAATGTTCCTTATCTGGAAAACACCTTCTAAATCCACTCCATCCATAGGAGGTACAAATGGGTTTCCTCCAGTAGCTAAAACTAATTTATCATAATCAATGGTTTTTTCACCATCCTCATTTTCATAAGTGACAGTTTTTTTGCTGCTGTCTACTGCAGTTACTTCAGATTTTATTAAAACATCAATATTGACTTCTTTATAATCATCTGGTGTTTTCATAATAATATCATCAAAGGATGAAATTTTTCCAGACAGTACATAAGGAATAGCACATGGAGAATATGCTACATTTTCATCACGAGTTATAACAGTAATTTCCGCATCTTTATCTAAACGCCTAATATTTGAGGCAGTAGACATTCCGCCTGCTCCCCCACCGACAATAACAACTTTCATTGTAAAACAACCTTTTTTTAAACAAATTAACAAAATATTTATAAATATAACACTAATATTTATTAAAATATAAGTATAAAAAAGTAACTATTGAAAAAATTCAATTCAGCAGGCTGAAAATATGAGAGAAATTGATTTTAACTTAAAAGAAAATCCTTTTATAAATTTCCAGTCATCAAGATATTCAATGACTGCCAGAATTAATGTGGAAAAGATGTGGAAATATTCAAAAGAAAATAACTGCTCATTTTTTGTATTGTCTTTAGGCTGTTTAATGAAAGCTGTAAACTCCATACCTCAACTTAAAAGAAGAATAGTCAATAATAAAGTAATTGAACATGATTATTTGGATGGTGTATGTCCAATAATGGATGAAAACAATGAAATCTATAAAGAAATGAGAGTAAAACCACCAGAAATATTTAATGACTTTGAAAAGTGGCATGATTATGTTAAAAAAACATCCAAAGATGTATTATCCGGAAAAACAGAAGAATTCAATGTTAAAATGGAAAAAAGAGATTATGAAAATATAGCTAATTATTCCTGCATCCCATGGGTTGATTTTGAATCAATAACAAGTGGAATATTAACCGGAAATCAGATACAGCCATTAATAACCTGGGGAAAAGTAAATGAAAACTATGAAATGAGCGTGGCTATTACAGTAAGCCATATTTTTGTTAATGGCAGAGAATTAGGATTATTTTATAAAAAAGTTCAGGAAAATTTTAATCATCCAATCTAGAGCTAATCTATTTCTTATAATTCAAAAAAAAATAAAGGTAAGGATTTTATTCAAAATCAATACCAGTTATTCTGAATCCTCCATAATGGGATTTGAATTTGATGTTCATACCAATAAGCAATGGAGTAATGGACTCAATTAAATGAGCTTTATTTAATGGGCCAATATCAATAGCTTTTAAACCAGGTATTTTTTCAATAATATCACTAGCTATCTCCTTAGCTTTCCCATCATCACCACAAATCAAACAGTCACATTCAATCGGGTTTGGAATATTTGCCAAATGGGAGTTACTAATATTATTAAATGCTGCAACAACTTTAACATCAGCATCTTTCAAGATGTTTGCTGCTCTTTCTGCTGCTGAACCCGGATTTATATGTAAAACATTACTTACAGGTCCGCCAATAGCTGTTTCCAATGGCACAGTTGCATCTAAAAGTACTTTACCTTTTGTGTGTTCTTTAATTGTCTTTAAGGTTGCACTTTGAGCCTGTAGAGGTACAGTTAAAATCAATACATCAGCTGCAGCTGCTGCATCTTCATTAGCCATACCAACTAATTCTTTAGGATTATATTCCTTAATTTCCTCATTAGCTTCCTCAACAACAGTTAAAGCTTTTTCTTCTTTACGAGATCCAACAATTACATCTTCACCTGCAATAGCTAAACGTTTTGCGATTCCAAGACCTTGAGGTCCGGTTCCTCCAATTATACCAATTTTCATTTTTTTATCCTCCAAAGGTAGTTATTTTTTGTCATAAAGTAATCCGCCGACAAAAATCATATATTCAGGCAATTTCCCATCTTTCGCATAGATGATTTTATAACCAAAAGTATCTTCAACTGTTTTGTCAACATCCCCACCAAGTGATTCAATAGAATATCTTAACTTAAACGGCATCTTACATGGCATACCAATTGTTTTGGTACACCTCATACATAAATTACAGTTCCCCATAAATAAACCTAAAGAATCCTCGTTTTCCAATGCATATATTTCATTCATTAATTTAACTTTCATTCGCTCGAGTCTTTTTATAATAAAATCCAATTCATTAGGAGCATATGTTTGATTTAACTCTTCTTGTGAAAAATCAAATTTAAAAGCAATTATTTTAAGTTTGTTAAACGAATTCCAGATTTCATTAGAATCAAAATCAAAAGGAGGGCAACCCCAATTATTGCCGTATTGATCACATTCTTTACAGATTTCCAAAAATTTTTCAATGTCAACATATTTGTCGTAATATTCTGACACATCAACATCTGCAGTGAGTTTACTTATGCTAACCATAATACTATTTAAATAAAACAATATAATAAAAGTTTCTAAAAAAAGAAAAAGATAAGAGATTAGTTAAAATCTCTTAAGAAATAGTTATAGTTCTTCCAACCTGATACCCATTCCAGATAGAGGTAATAATATATTTGCCAGGGTTTAATCTAATTAATAATTTAGCAAAACCATCAGCATCAGTTGTTCTGTTGTATAATACTCCATTAACATTGAAAAATACAGTTTGATTAGCTAATGGCTTACCTTGACCATCAAATGCTTGTGCAGTGAATCTACTGCCATCTTGGAATTTCATGTTTAAATCTTCAGTAATTAAAGTCGGCAATACAGTAATATTGTTTCCAACTGAATATTTACCATACATAGTTGTAATTGTATAGTTACCCGGATCCAAGTTAATGTTTAAAGTAGCAGTACCATTGATAACATCCCTAGTGTAAAACACTCCGTTAATATTGAATGTTACATTAGTACCGTTAGCAGGAGTTCCATCACCATTTAACACTTTAACAACGAATTGTGATTCATTTTTGTAATATTTTACTAAGTTAGCAGTTTCAACATTTGACAATACAGTAACATTAAATCCTTTTTCTTCATTATTTGCAGGGTTAATTGCAGTTAAAATGTATTTTCCAGGAATTAAGTTAATGTTTAATCTTGCAGTACCATTTTCATTAGTTTGGCGTGTGTAGAAAACACCATTAATGTTGAAAGTTACATCAGTATTGTTAGCTAATGGTTTACCATCTTTACCATAGAAAGTTGCAAAGAACTGAGTTCCATTTTGGAAAATTTTAACAATATTATCTCCAATAATAGAAGAAGTAACAATTACAGTTGAATTAACAGTAGTATCATTGTAACTAGCAGATACTGTGAAAACACCAGGATATAAATTAATATTCATGGATGCAACACCAGTTTCATTAGTAGTTTTTGTATAGTTTCTACCATTAATAGTAAATGTAATATTAGCATTAGCTATAGGGTTGTGACTTGCATCGGTTAAAATAGCAGTAAGTTTATCAGCACTGCCGTAAATTTTAACAAGTTCAGGAACAGTAAGTAAAAATTCAGGACCGTTGTTTTCTACAATAGTTTTATTATTGGATTGAACAGTTTTATCTCCTAAACCAGTATTGGAAACTAAATAATTGTAGGTTACAGACCCTGAACCAGTAGTATTAACTGTGTTTTCACCAGTAGTTTTAACGGTACAGTTGGTTACACTTGCATTACCGTAAGCAATTTTAATACCAGTAGTTTCAGCAATTATGGAATCACCACAGTTACTTGCATTACCTATATTATTACCACTGGTGACAATATCATTTTTATTTAATATTACATTAGCTGCACTAGATGCAACACCGGTTGTAAAGTTACCAACAAGAGTTATTTCATTGCCTGTTAAAGTTTCATTATTTCCACTTACATAAATACCGTAAATGTAAGTAGAGTTACCTGCAACATTATTTCCTTCATAAATAATGTTATTGGCTTTGTCACCCCAGTTACTTGAGTAGATACCATATGCAACAACTGGAGATTCAACAAATACTTCATTGTCTTTTATAATACCATTGGAATTATCATATATTTGAATACCATCAGCATAATTGTTGTCAGAATCAGAGTAGAAAGCATTTGATGCTATTGTAAAGTTTTTGCCGTCAATAGTGATACCATAAACATAGGTATGGCCTTTTATACTTATATTGTTGTTTTCTACAACAGCATTATCTCCTCCTCCAATATATAAAGCATGAATAGTATCATAAGCTCCGCTGGCATTGTTATATTCAATAGCAATATTATTTGAAGCTATATTTAAATTAGCTGATCCTTCAGTATAAATACCTGCAGACATTACTGTAGCAGTCCAGGTAGGAGGCATATATTTTACAGGAACTGATGGAATTTCAGCAAAAATATAATTGTTTAAAATATTTACATTATCTGAATCAATTACTTTAATAATATTATTGATGCCATTGCTGTCAGTTTTACCAGAATAAACAATAGTATTATTGTCAATGGTTAAATTAGCTGCATTTTCAGCATTAATTACAAAACTGTCTTTATCAAAAGCACTGTCAACTGAAAAAATGTTATTATTTATGTTGGCATTAGCTCCTCTTACATCAATTGCTGATTCAACACCACTAGTGTTAGTTAAAACAATAACAAAATTAGAAACAGAAATATTATCTGCTTTAATTACAAGCCCAATATCATTTAAAAAAGCCTTTTCACCAATTAAATTGATTTTTTTATCAATAGTAAGAGTACTTAAATTAAGCCCACTGAAATTACCTGCAAAAATCAGATCAGCAAATGGTATATCCATGTTTAAAACACCATCTTTATCAAAGTAAGTGAAAAATGTAGCATTTGTAACAGTGTTTCCAATTACAGTAAAAGTAGTGTTAACAGTTTTATCAGCATATTTTTTGTCACCAAAGTAAACTACAGTAGCATTGGTATTGCCTGCAACTAAATTTGGTATATCAATAGTAGTTTTACCGTTTATAAGTTTTCCATTGTAAGTTTCATTGCCTATATTTATATTTACATCACCGGTTGCATCTTCAGGTAAAGTTATAACTGCAGAAACATTATTTCCATAAAATACAGCAGGTGCATTTACAGTCATGTCATATGCAGAAATTTTATTTACATTAAATACAACTGGTGTGGAATTAATTCCATCATAGCTTGCAATTACACTATGTTTACCAATTTCTAAATTTGTAAAAATTACGCTTGCACTACCATTAGTAATAACACCAGTTTGAACTATGTTATCGTCTAAACTGAATTTAATATTACCAGCAGTATTATTTGGAATTATTTTAGCTTCAACTGTTGCATCTTCGCCATAAGTTATATCTTTAGCTGTAACATCTATAGATATATCATTATTTACTTCACCTACAACTGCATCATCATAGGATGCCACCATATTAACATCATCAGTTGTATCAGCAGCAGAAACTGCTGAAAGTGAAAGAGCCACTATAGCAACAAGAAGAAAGACAAATATCTTTTTATCCATTGTTAATCTCTCCATTTATATAAAAATATTCTTTAGCACTCATAAATTACAAATTATACAATAATAATTTACAATTCATCCAACTGTTATGAATGCATATAATATATATTTACATTAATATAATATAATCCTTTTGAAGATAAAACCAAATAATATCAGTTATAATTTAATATAACAGCATAATTAAAGTTAAAAAGAAAAAAAGTAAAAGAAGATTTAAAATCTTCTTTTTTTAAGCAATTGCAATATTGTTTCCTATTTGGTATTCGTTCCAGATGGAAGTGATAATGTATTTACCTGGGTTTAAACGTATGTTTAAGTCAGCCATACCTTTTTCATCAGTTGTTCTGTGGTAGAATATTCCATTTACATTAAATGATACTTTTTGGTTAGCTAATGGCTTTCCCTGACCGTTTAATGTTTGTGCAGTAAATTTACTGCCATCTAAGTATTTCATAGTTAAGTCTTTTGTAACTAATGTTGGTAATACTGTTATATTGTTGGATACTCTGCATCCTTCGTATTCTACAGTTATAATGTAATCACCAGGACGTAAATTAATATTCAAACTGACAATTCCATTATCATCAGATATTCTGTGGTAGAATACGCCGTTGATGTTAAATGTTACTTCCTGACCTGCTGCAATTTTACCATCTTTACCTATTACTTTAAGAGTGTATTTAGACCCATTTAAGTAATATTTAACTAAATTGGAGTTATCAATAAGTAAAGATTTGACTGTGACTTTATTTGAGTTTTCCTCACCTGTAACAAGATTATAATTAGTTATAATATATTCACCAGGAAGTAAATTAATATTTAAAGTAGCTACACCTTCACTATTGGTAATTCTTGTATAGAAAACACCATTAATATTAAATTTAACAGCAGAATTTACCAAAGGATTTCCATTACTGTCCAAAACCAAAGCAGAATACTGAGTTGCATTTCTAAACATTTTAACAATATCACAACCAACAGCAGTAGACATAACAGTTACTGTTGAGTTAACTGTTGTGCCTTTGTAAGCAGCTGACACTCTGTAAACTCCAGGATTTAAATTAATATTCATTGAAGCCATACCTCTTTCATTAGTGTATTTAGTATAATTCACACCATTGACAGCAAATACAATTGATGCATTAACAATTGGATTTCCCTGACCGTCAATTAAAGTAGCTATAAGCTTATCTTTTCCACCCTTAAATTTAATAACTTCATTAACATTTAACTTAAATTCTACAGGAATTACTGTTATGTTTTTAATCAAAGTATTAGAATCATATTTATCATCACCGCTGTAAGTAATTTCAACACTATGATTTCCACAAGTTAAATTATTAATAACCACTTCAGCATGACCATTACTTACAACAGCAATTTCTTTTTTGCCATCTACACTGACAATTACAGTTCCAGTTGCATCTTTAGGTAAAACAACATATACACTTAAATCATTGCCACCTACATTCATATCAACTTCAATATCAGGGAAATATTTGTTTACTCTAAAAGTTGCATTGGCTGATGCTGAACAGTATAAATCATCCCCACCATATTTGGCCATAACATCATATGTTCCGCCAGCCAAATCAGCTACAGACAATATAGCACAATTATCTTTTATTAAAACCGGATACTCCTTACTGTTGATAACAAATATTATTTCCCCTATTGGTCCATCAGTAATTTCTGCCTTGATGGTTACATTAGATCCGACATAAACATCTTCAGAAGTTAAAGTTATAATAGCAGGGAATTTGTTAACTGTTAAATTGTTTAGAGCTTTTGACGGAGCATAATATCCATTACCTTCAAAGATTACTTCAATCAAATGAATTCCAGCCCCCAAATCAGAAGCAGATATTGAAACATTACCAAATTCATCACTGACTTTATTCCAAACTTTATCACCTAATTTAATTATAATATCCATTCCAGCTAATACATTTCCATGAATATCTGTTAATGAAATTGTATAACTTTCATTTATAAATAATTCATTGTCTTTAACTACAATTACAGTTGGATATGCATCAGGACTATTATTATACACATTATTTGATTTTGAAGCATTAACAGAACTATCTCCAAGTAATTTACCTGATACCAAATAATTGTCAGTAACTGTATTTACCTGAATATTACGTTTATCAATCATTACTGTATAATCACCCTTGGCAATTATTGTATTGTTATATGCTTCCAATTTAGAATATTTTACACTGTTTTTATCTCCAGTAATTAAAATTCCAGTATTTGATCCTCCAAGAGCATCTCCACCAGTAATAGTTCCAATTCCACTTCCTAAAGAGTTAATTGTATTATTAAATACTTTAAGATTTTTGGAAGATGATATAATACCCATTGTAATATTGCCTTTTGAAGTTATTGTATTTCCTGCAACTTTTTCATCATTTCCCATAAGCTCCATAGCATAAGCAGTATGTGCATTAGCCAGTATGGTATTGTTTATATAATCAACATTAACGGCACCATAGATTGCCTGTGAGTATATTCCATAAACAACATCTGCCGCTTCAACACTAACAGAATTATTTAATAATTTACCGGTGACAGGACCGTCTACTTCAACGGCATTTGCATAGTAATAGTCACATTTTGAATTAATTATATTGTCTGCAACATTTATGTTTAAACATCCCACAACATTATAATCACTGTCCATCATACTGACAAATTTTAAAGCATAGGTATAATTATGTCCAGTTACATTAATCATATTTGATTTAACAACCGGGTTTTTAGAAGCTCTTATTAAAATTCCCTCAATAGTGTCAAACATTCCACTGAAACTGGTGTAGGAGTTTGTAACCCTATTATTCAGGACTTTAACATCATCACTATTATCTATAAAGACTGCTGCACTGTAAGTTATAGCCGCATAAGTAATCTTATCATAATCAATTGCAAGAGAAGGCATTTTGGCATTGATTGTGTTATTTTCAATTATGGCACCTCTGCAATTATCAATATGAACTGGATGATTAAGGGTTTTGCCTTTGCTTTGACCTGAATATATGACCGTATTATTAATTAACTGTAAATTACCTGCGCCATTGGCATAAACAGCTATTGCATCAGATGTGCCGGCATCATTGAAATTAACTAATGAATTTTTAACAACAACATCAGCAGCATTTGCCACATAAATTCCGTAATCCTGTTTATTTATATTGATTGTAAAGTTATCAACAGATATGCCATTGCCTATCATCTCCAGATAGATATCATTTAAAGCAGCTGAATTGGTACCTTTAAGATTAACAGCTCTGTCAATAGTAATTGCATTTACTCCAAGACCGCTAAATGAACCTGAAAATATTAATTCATTGGCATCAATACTTTCTTTAAGCATACCATTATTATCAAAGAAATCGAAAAATGTTGAATTAGTTACTATTAATGAAGTTGAAACAACTTTAAGAACGGCTTTACCCATACTTTGATTATAAACACCGTTAACATCCATATATTTTGCAATTATATTATAACTGCCTTCAGCATAATTGTTTGATAAAACCAAAGTGGCTATGCCATTTTTAACATCAGAACTGCCTACCAATTTATCATTAATATAAAACTCAACAGAACCCATAGGGATGTTGTTTCCGATTGTATCTTTTATAAGAGCTGTTAAATTTATATCTCTTCCTAAATTAACCGTAGTATCATTTATACCAAGTGTTGTGTCTGTTTTATCAGAATATAAATAAATGGACTGATTATCAACAGTAGCTAAAATAACAGTTACCTTTTCAGGAATTGTGTACTCAACATTATACTGATTATTAAATGTTTCAGTAGGTGTTATGATTGTTACTGGACGTGCAAATACTAATATTTTATCCAATTTAGACCAGTCATTTAAAGTATCCAAAGCCACAGTTAATAAAACATTATTTCCCTGAGCTAATGGAGTGTCATTAGTAAATGTCATTACAATCCATTTTGAAACTATTTCGCCATTTACAAATGCAGACGGATCATCATTAGTTCCCCACCAGTTATTGTCAGCAGTTATCCGGGCAGTGACATAGTTGCTAATTCCTTTGTAAATAGCTATGTCCCCATTATTGACTAAAGCAGAATATGATATATCCAAGGTTGAACCCCTAATGTAAATCGCTCCAGCCACATCATCCTTATTGTTTTCAAATACTGAATCAGAAATATCCAGTTTGCCCATTCTTTCAGTGTTGCCCCCAATAAAACAGATTGCTCCTCCACCATAATCTTCAGGTGAATTAGCAGAATTATTGACGAATCTGGAATTTGTAATTTTTATTCCGTCAATAAGCTGAAGGGCATAAATAGCTCCGCCGGCAAAGTTTTTGGAAACAGAATTTGAAATAAATGAACAGTTGTCAATTAATATTTGCCCGCCAACTGCCTGAGCATAAATAGCTCCCCCTGCATGGTTATTATATCCTGAAGCTTTATTATCCTTAAATACAATGTTCTGGAATTTAATATTGCATTCATAGGTACTGAACTTATCAATGAAAATAGCTCCACCAATTGTTGCTTTGTTATTAGCTATTGTAGCATTAATTACTGTTAAATTACCTACATTATAGATAGCTCCTCCATTTCTGCCGGATTTTGAGTTGGATAATGTAGTATTGATTAATGTTAAATCACCTGCATTTCCAATTAAAGCTCCGCTTTCACTTAAAGTTCTTCCATTTGAAAAGTTAATATTTTTAATTGTTACTTTTCCTTCAAGAATATAGAAAACACGGTTAACATCTGCTCCAGTAAGAGTTACACTGCCTTTCCCAGTAATATTGTAATTTCCATCGATTTTTACATTCATGACAACATAAGTTCCATTAAGAATTACAATATTGCCATTTTTATTAATGGAAAGTGCCTTTTCAATAGAAGCTACTGGAGACTCTTTGGATCCGTCATTTGTATCTTTACCATCAGTTGAAACATAAGTTGTTCCATTATAATAATTTGCATTCAAGTCCAGATTGATTGTTTCATTATCAAATTTAACAACAATAACATTTGCTGTTTGAGTTAAAACACTGTATTTTGAAATAGCCACCCCATTAGAAATAATTGCATCAGTTTTAGTCAAATAGCCAGTTTCTGTATTAAAACTAACAGCCAATCCATCAAATACATGATTATCTGAAATACTTCCATTTTTACCGTCTTTTGTAATATAGTAATTCAAATTGGCTTCAATGTCAAACTGATCATAAAGAACAGGAATTCCCCGGTCATCATAAGTTGCCTGTAAAATAATCCAGTTGTCTATGTCAACTCCGTCACCTGCAATATCATTTGGATTTTTGTTGGAACCCCACCAATTAGTATTTGCAGTTACATAAATACCCTCAGACCTGGTTCCATGCTGAATAACAGGATTATTTCCATTATTAAAAATAGCGCAATTATTTATATTTAATGTAATGTTTGAAGTAGCTGAAGAAGACTTATCATTATAAACTGCACCATTGGTATTATTATAAATTCTTGAATTGATTATAGTCAAACTAGCACCGGCACTGGATAAATCCTGATTTATAATAGCTGCTTTAGTGCCTGTATTGTTGGCTATTGTAGTGTTATCTACTATAATTTCACTTCCATAATTCTGAATTGCACTTGGATAATAAGTTGCCTTGTTAAATCCAATAATGGAATTTGTAATATTTACATCAGATGTTCTGGCATAAACAACAGCATTATTAGCCGTGTTGTTGTAGAAATTACAGTTATCGACAATTATATTTGCATTTTCACCAAAAAATGCTCCTCCCCATTTAGCAGTATTATTGAAAAATTTTGAATTTTTGATTGTTAAATCAGAATTATATGATTGAATTGTTCCGTCAGCAAGAGCATAATTTGAGTAAATTTCACAGTTGTCAACAGTTACTTTTGATGATGCAGTATTATAAATAGCTGAACCTCCTTTATTCCATCCGGATTTAACAGTATTATTGTTGTTATGTAATTTGGAATTAGTAATTACAACATAACCTTTGTTAGTGTTATAAATAGCACCACCACCTGCTGCTGTGTTTTCATATAAATTAAGAGAATCTAAATAAAGATTAGCACCATTATTGTAAATAGCACCACCGTCTTTAGTGTTAACTGCATTTTTAATATTTAAATTTTTTAAATAAACAGTATTTCCTGAATTGATAGTAAAAACTACTCCTGAAGCATTACCATCAATAACAACATTTCCTTCACCGGTTATATTTAAATCCTTATTTATGAGAATATTATTTTCAATGTAGTTTCCCTGAAGAATAACTATTTTACCAGCAACTGCAAGTTCAATTGCTTTAGCTATTGTTTTAACCGGACTTAATTTAGATCCTTCATTTGAATCATCACCGTCAGCAGATACATAAACAGTACCCAAATCTTTAGTTACAATTGTAATATTTGCTTTTTGATTATCTAATGTTGCACAAACAATATTTTTTCCATCTTTAACCACATAATCTATTTTAGCCAGTCCTTTTTCAACAGCCACAGCTTGTTTGGTTCCGTCCGAAAATTCAAAAGTAACATTCCCATAATCTGGAAGTTTATCATTTAAGATATATATGTTGCCTTCACGGTCTTTATATTTATTTAATCCGACTGCAACTGTAATTGTACTTCCAGGATTTATATTGGTTGATGGAGTATAATCCATATCCAAAATAACCCATTTATTAACTGGATTTTTTGTATCTTTAACTAATGTAGCAAAATCAGGATTATCACTTCCCCACCAGTTATAATCATAAAGGCTTGTTCCTCTTGAACCTCCATTTACAATAGTGTTTCCATAGTAATCACTATTATTTGTGAAAATAGAATGAGTTACATTAATATAGGAGTTAACTTGCTGAATAATACCTATTGCTCCATTAATACCCTTATTATTTGCAAAAACGCAATTTGTAATGTTAAATAATATGTCTGTTGTCATACCAACACGTATAACTACACCGTATTTATCGGATGTTGGTGTAAACATTCCTTTAGCATCTAAAGTATTGTTAATAAAACGACAATTATTAATTCTGAAATCTGCTCCAATATTACTTGCTCCGATAATTCCTCCAGTATTTGCAGTAGAATAAAAGTTTTCAAAAGTACAGTTTTCAATTAATGCAAAAAATTTAGTTCCTGAAAATGATAATAAAGTATTATCATATTTACCATTAATAAAATTAGAATTTATAATGGTTGTTGTTCTGGAGTCTTCATCAGCATTAACAACACAACCTAAACTATTGAAGAAACTGGAATTATCAATTAATAAATCACCATTATTATAGAATACTAATTTATTATTAATAAAAGTAGAATTTATTACATTTAGTTTGTTTTTATTGTTAAAAGCTGCACTATCAATCATATCCCCTTTACAATTTACAATATTGATATTTTTAAGAGTCAATTCCCCTTCATTTATAATAAATGTAGAATATGCACTTAAACCTGTTAGATTAACATTTCCTTCACCTTCAATTGTGACAATTTTAGAAGAAGGAATAGAAATAGAACTGTAAGAATATGCTCCGTCAAGCATTATAATATTTCCACTATTGGGAACAACATTTAAAGCATGAGTTAAACTAGCTAATGCTTTGTCTTTTGTTGAACCATCATTTGAATCACTACCAGTTTTAGAAACATAAACCGTTCCTGAAGTTGGTGATTCCAAACTAGAATCAGTATCACCAGCAGCAATTTCCTGAGAAGAATCAATACTACTTAATTGATAAGTAGTCGAATTATCACTCTCCTCAACTTCTATTGCACTTACCATGTTAATACTAAAAATCATTAATATTAACAGGACCAGTATAAAAATCCCCTTTGATTTGTTCAATTTTATCACTTTTAAATTAATTAGTTAATAAAGTAAAAAATACTTTAACATTAATTAATTATATTTTATTTACTAATAATCATTTCTAATTGAATTGAATTATAGCAATGAAATTTAAGGACAATCCAAAATTAAAAAAAAGAGTTATCTAAATAAGTATTTATTCGGATTTAAAAAATCATCTAAAAAAGTTACGAAACTTTTATTACTTAAATCCAAATCATCTAATGAAAGGAGTTCATAGCTGGTAATTATATTATCCAAAAGATTTTTACCTACTTTTATTAAGGAAATATTTTCATAACTTAAAACATAATTAATAAAATCAGAAGCTGTTACAAATTCCCTTGAGATTTTAGAAACAACAAAATCATCTAAAATATAGCAGTTTTCAATTCCATGCTTGTCAATAAAGTTTTGTGAGCCTCTTTTAACAAAAACCTTCGGACCATAATGGATTTTTGTATTATTTAATCTGGACACAGTCATTTCAAAAAGCAAAACAGCTGTATTTTCCTCATCACTCCAGTAATCAGATTGGTAAACAGAAAAATCTTCATCATTTAATTTCTCAGCTAAAGACTCGGTTGTTTTTCTAAGCTGAGGATGAAGGGTATCCAAAGGAATGTCAGGAATATTAAATTTAACAGCTATTACATCACTGCCTCTTTTTTGAAATTCTTCTAAAATTTCATCTTTAGCAAATTTATTAGCTACCGGGTAAAAATACTCTTTTTTATTGTTGCTGGCTAAATAATTTCTTGCAGATTGGATAAATTCAGCCATTTTATCTAATCTTAATGCAGCCCCAACATTACGGTTCATATCAGTGGGATCTATTACGATTAACGGGTCATTAAACAAAGCTGCAGTACCATAACCTTCCAAATCAACAGTATGACCATATCTCCATTTTGAAGCTTCCTTTAAAGTGTTTTCAAAGGTTTCATACTTTAAAATCAGCAGTTCACACAGATAACCTGCAAAGCCCCCTACTTTAAATTCAGAGCCATATGTTCCTGTCATGTCCATGAATCTTTTTAAAAGAAGAACTTCTTCATTCTGGTCTTGTTCTAAATGAGATTTAATATATTTGGTATGTAAAATTGTCCTGTCAACTGCAGATTTCAGCTGGCTTCCGTCTTCAATTTTATAGCATGGAACAAAATCCACTTCAAAACCATTAATCTGACTAGTTACATATGGGTGAGATGCATAATGTTCACTGGCATCTCCATTAAAATAATCGCTGCATTTATATCCCAAATATAAACCTGTTTTTTTAAGCTGTGCAACGTCCATATCTAAAGGAAAAGAAATAAAGATATCAATATCTGATTTTCCGCTTAAATAAGTTTTCTTAGCTACAGAACCTACAAGTGAAGCATGAGCAGTGATGCCTTCATCTTTGCAGACTTCATTTAAATAACTGATTAATTTATCTGAAGTCTTAAGAATTTCTCTGCTTTCCTCTTTTGAAGGTTTAATCTCATTTAAAATCTGTTTATAATCCATTAAATCACAAATCGTAAGTTTTTAAATTTTCATAAATCGGACCTGAAGGCTTTAAAGTGCTTTTCTTAAAAGCAATGTTTGAAATATTCATTTCCCCAATTTCAACATTTTCAAACTCTTCAATAATATTTCTAACCTGATTTTTTCCTTTAGCTGATTTCATACGGCCAATAGTAAGATGTGTTGAGAATTTTTTATCCTTATCAAAACCTATAGCTGCGAATTCCTCATCTAACTTGTCATGTAACTGGACTAAAAGTTCGTCACTTTCAACTCCAATCCAGATAACCTTTATATGATTATTATTCGGAAAAGCTCCGCAGCCACTTATTTTAATATTAAATGGTTCAAAATCATCAGCCACTTTTTCAATTTTTTTAGAAATTAAATCTATACCTTCAGTATCTATATCTCCAAAGAATTTTAAAGTAAAATGCAAATTATTTAAATCAACAAATTTAATATTTGCATCAATCTTTTTAAATTCTTTTATGATTTTATTTACTTTAGGTTTAAAATCATCATCTAAATCAATAGCTAAAAAAGATCTGATTTGAGACATTAAAACACCTTACTGTTCAATTATTGTTTCATCAATAGCTATACCAAAATGTCTGGCATTTGATTCAACATATACTTTAACTTTATCCCCTATTTTGATATCAGCTACTGATAGAGGATTATTATCAGCATCAACTATTCTAATTGTTTCTGCATTCTGAAGAAGTGTTCTGATTGTTTTGCCTTCATATTCTGCTTCAATCAATATTAAAGGCCTTCTTTCAATTTTACTTCTTCCGACATATGCAGTTCTTGTTTCACCTTCGGTATTGACAATTAAAACTTCGTCTCCTGCAACAAGTTCTGAGAGGTATCTTGTTTTATTTCCAGGAACCATTACATATGCCTGAACAGGACCTGCATTTACTCTGAATGGTCTTGATGCTACATATTCACTTTCAAGTGACTCGCTATGTACTAAAAATAATGATTTGGAATATGATCCGATTAACATACCTTCTCCAGGCTTCATCATGTCAGTAGTGTCAACACATACTCTGTCACCTGAACCTAACGGTTTAACATTAGTAACAGTAGCTACTTTCAAATCATATTTTATTTTAGAAGCGTCTACAACTAACTGTGCTATTTTTTTAATCTGATTAAAATCATTTGCTTCAAATATTACTCCATCAGTACCATGTTCCAATGTTTCAATAGCCAATTTAGCTCCGTCTTCATCGGCTACTGCAGCTATTATTTTTACATCTGCTTTCTGCAGGTCTGCAATAATATTTTCCAATGGAATAACTGTCCAGTCAGTACTTATTAAAATAATGTAATCAGCAACAGAACCTAAACTGACAGCTAATTGCTCATGATTTTTATCTGTGATTTCTACATAAGCACAAACAGTTTTGCCTTCTCTTTTAGCTTTTTTTGCTTCCTGTAAATCTTGTGATTGGTTTAAATCTTCACTAAGGATTAAAGATCCGTCACCTTCACCATTTATTCCAACAAGATAAATATCTGCATCATCACTGTTAGCTACTATTTTTACATTTCCTAACTTTTGGATTTTATCATAATCATCTAAATCCAAGACATAGCTGATGCCTGATTCCAATGCAGTTGTAATCATTTCTTTTTTATCATCCCATGGCTTGTTTGGAGTCATTATCCAAGCGAATTTATTTTCCACAAAATCACCTTATTTCAAGAATTTTAAAGCTTCATTTACTTCTAAATCATTATGCACTACTTCTGAAATAGCTTTAGTTATTTTACCTGGGTTTTCAGCCTGGAAAAGGTTACGTCCAAATGCTACTCCAGCTCCACCAACTTCAATAGAATCTTTTACCATCTGCAATAATTCTTCGTCAGTATCCACTTTTGGACCTCCAGCTATTACTACAGGCACTAATGCTCCTTCAACTACTTCTTTAAATGAATCAGGATCACCTGTATAATTGGTTTTTACAATATCCACACCAAGTTCTGAACCTACACGTGCAGCATGTTTAACTAACTCCACATCATGTTCATTTTCTACCTTTTGACCTCTCGGGTACATCATAGCTAAAAGAGGAATTCCCCAGTAACTGCAGGTTTCAGAGATTTCCCCTAATTCCTGCAACATTTCACTTTCTGTTTCACTGCCTAAGTTAACATGCACAGATACTGCATCTGCACCTAACTGAATAGCTTTTTCAACAGAAGTAACAATTACTTTATTATTTGGATTTGGTGCTAAAGAAGTACTTGCAGACAAATGCACAATAAGACCTATATCTTTACCGTATCCTCTGTGGCCCTGTTCTACAATACCTTTATGCATAAGTATTGCATCTGCTCCGCCTTGTGAAATGCTTTCAACAGTTTTATCTATATCTATAATACCCTTCATTGGGCCATTAGAAACTCCATGGTCCATTGGAGCTATTACAGTCCTACCTGTATGTCTGTTAATGATTCTTTCTAAACGAATCTTTTTACCAATCATCATGTTTAATACCTCATTTCTACTTATGAGTAATATTCTCTTTAAGGCACTATATAAATATTAAGACATTACATTAAAAATACAAATTGAAGATATAAAAAGTATCAGATTCTTATTTATTCCTCTTTAAAATAGTGCTTCAAACTAACCGTTACAATATTTGAAAAACTCGCAAATATTACAGTAGCTGCTTTCATTTTTATTAAATTCATGACTGTTGATTAAATCGGCAGTATTTTGAATCTCTTCTTTTTGAGTGGCTAATCTTGATTCACCAATATTAAAATCAATTAAACTTCTGGATTTAATTGCATATATTTTTGCTTCAGTAATTTCAATGTCACAGTATTTGGAATCATTTTTCAAAGCTAAAATATAAGTCAGCAACTGCTGAGCATACTTTTCACGATTATAATCCTTGAAAATAGTGTTTTTATAATCTAAAATACCATATTCTCCATTTTGATTTTTATAAATTAGATCAATAGCTCCGTTAAAACGATAATTATCCCTATCAATTGAAAATGGAACTTCAGAATCTACAACAGTTATGTCAAATCCGATTTCATTATAATAATCAAATATGGAATCCATATAATCATCAAATTCCTCATCAGTTCCGCCATGTAAATAATAAGTATCCTTAGCTATTTTTTCTATATTTTCTTTAGATATTTCTCCTGAATCCTTAATTTCCTGATTTATAACATCAAGAGCTTCATGGATAATGGAACCCATTTTTGTAACTTCTTTTTGTGAAACTTTAAAGTGTAATTTGTTTAACAAATTGTATCTCCACGGACAGTTATTATAATCTGCAAAACTGGAATAACTTAAATTAAGTTTATTTTCTTCCGGTTTAGAACCTACGCTTGATATTGACATGTTATCCAAATCTAAATTCTTATTAAAATAATTGGAAATTCTACAAATTTCCTCAGGCATTTTACCAACAACAGACAATACCAGAATATCCTGAGCACGAGTCATAGCTACATAAATAACTCTGTTTTCTTCAGCCAACCCTAAATTTACCTCATCTGCCTCACTACAGTCTTTATACTCTAAAAATTTGTTAGGAGTGTAAAATGTATCATCTTTGTTAATATTATCCTTTTCACGCATAGGATCTCTTGGAGCTAATGGAAAATTATATTCACTAAGTGATGAAACAATAGTAACTGGAAATTCCAATCCTTTAGCTTTATGAACAGTCATTAACTGAACTCCATCAACATCACTACTTGATGTCCCATAACCTTCAATAACATTAGTTAAAAAGAAAAATAATCCCCTAACATCCTTTGCTGATATGATTGATTCATAATTAAATATAGTTCTAGAAATTTTAGAGAGATTTTCAAGTTCAAGCTCATAATCCCCATTATTAATAACCAAATCATCAAAATAACCGCATAAGTTTAATAACTCATAATAAACTTCCAATATAGTTAACTTATCTTCCTCATCAGAACTGAAAACATTTTCCCTTAACTTTTCCAATTCAGTGAAAAATTCCCTGTCTCCAGCATCTTCAATTAAATCCAAATCAACAACTGGCTTGTTAACTCTTTTAAAGATTTCAATCAGTACATCCTCATTTCTAGTAAAAACCCCATTAAATTTCTTCTTTCTACTTTTTTTACCGGTTAATTCAAAATAAACTTCCTTTTCTGTTTTTAAAACATCATTTTCAAAATTTTCCTGAAGTTCCATCAAATATCTTTTGGTTTCAACAGACAATTTTCTGAATTTGGGAATAAAATCAATGCCACAAAATGCTCTTAAATTCAGCCATTCCTTTTCTAAATTAGACATTCCATAAGAATGATCAAGTTTACGAGCAATATAATAAAACAGAGTCAAAATTGATTTAACCTCATCACTTTCTATCAAATCTTCAGTTCCTGAAATATGATAAGAAATATCGTTCTTTTTAAATTCATCTATTAAAAAAGGAATATTCTTATTTGAAACAATAGAACGATACAAAATAGCTACATCATTATATTGTCTAATTTTACCATTGTCTTTTAAGTCTTTAATTAAATTAAATATTTTTTGAGCTTCTTCTTGAGGATCGAGACTTTCTAAAATATAACTCGCTTTATCCTCATTTCTAACACCTACAAGATATTTTTTAGAGTATTCCTTTCTTTGAGGTTTGATAAATGCTTCGCTAGTTCGAATAATATTATTTGTAGACCTGTAATTATAATTCAAACTAATTAATTCAGCATTATATTTATTATAAAACTCTTCAAAATAATCCCTAAATGAACCTCTAAATGAATAGATACTTTGATCAACATCCCCTACAGCTGTAAATGACTCTGCATTTTTAAGCAAAATCTCAAATATTTCAGCCTGAACAGGATCAGTATCCTGAAATTCATCTACTAAAATATTTGTGTATTGAGTTTCAGGATTTTCTTTTAAAGACTCTAAAAATTTAATTTGAACAGTATTATAATCTACTGCATTAAACAAATCAAGCAGTTCCAAGTATTTAACATAAGCTTTTGGAGTTTGTAAAAATCTTGCATTATACCATGATTTTTTAAATTTTTCATTTTCTCTTACCTTTTTTGAAGGGAAAAATTTAAATGAATTAACAAAATCAACATATTCTTTATCAATAGGTCTTGTTTGTTTAATATAATCAATCAAGCCATCAATATCAACTTTAAAAGTAGTGTATTCATCAAATTTATTAATAACTGACGGAATCTGATAATCTGCTAAATAGAATTCATTTTTAAATCCCAATTTATATTTATATTTCTGAATAAACAGCCTTCTTTTTTCACCGGAATCATCATCAATTAAATTAGTTACATTACCTCTTTTTTTGAGAAAATCAAGACAAAATGAATGAATAGTGGATATCTGCATTTCATTAATTATATTTTTAGGAATATCCTCAGATAATCTGTCTTTAAGTTCATTTGCAGCTTTTCTAGTAAATGTAATAACAAGTAAACTGCTCGGATTGACTTCCAGTTCATTAATCAAAAATTTAACTCTTTCAATAATAACTCTTGTTTTACCTGAACCAGGTCCTGCTTCTACCAATAAAGGTTTATTCCCATTATATTCCACTACTTTTTGTTGATTTTCATTTAACATAACTAATAATCTTGTTAATAAGTTATTTATAATTAGCTATTTTTTCCTTAAAGAAGGCGTCCATAATTCAAATTCTTTAATTTGAGGAGGAATTCCTTCATCAATGTAAGATTCCAGATGGCCTTCCTGTGATTTAAAATCTTCACAGCTTACAGCAGCTGAATTGCAAAAATCAACTAATCCCTTATTTCTGATTATTGAATGAAAAGGTTTAAATGTTGATGACCAAATATAAAATACTTTAAAAACAGTGTCAGGATGATATCCCCCACCTAAATCAACAGACAAAATATCACACTTCTGAGCTAACCTAAAGGCTTTCAAAAGAATCTCATGACGCCTTACATCACCGGATATAAATGTCAGATTAGAATATTCATCAGCCAGTTTTTCCATTTTATCTATTGCTTCAGGACTATTATCAACAGCTATTATACTAACATTGTCAAATTTATCCAAAATCAGTTTTGTAGTGTTTCCTACATGACATCCCAGCTCAACAATAACATTTCCATCATTGGCTATGTTAAACAGCTGTTTTCTATATTCTTTTATATCATAACTAATGTTTATCATACTTTATACCAATATTATCCAGTTCATATATATCTAAACCTTCAATGTTTAAGTTTTTGAAAACATCTTCATTATATGCAAAGGCAAATACAGTATTTCCAAGCATTGCCATTGAAGAACCTAAAATATCATCCAAAGAATTAAAATAATCAATAAGTTCACTTACTTCATCAGACATCAGATTTGTCTTTTTTGAAAATTCAAAAGAAAAGTCTAAAAAATTCCCAATTGACGGATTTTCTAAAAATCTGTTTTTTAACTCCAAACCGGCATCTGAAATTATTTTTTTATAATCTGGGTCCTGAATAATAGATGCAGTGTCAATTTCACCAAATGTTTTAGTAGCTACAACTAACTTCTCATTAACAAAAGACTTTATTTCGCCGATTCCTGGAGCTCCTGCTTTTGTTCTTAAAACAACACCTCTCCCCATTTGAGCTATTACATCACCTAAACCAGATCCCAAATTAATTTCTGCCCTGTGAGCTATCTGACCGCATTTTTCCAGATTATATCCCAAATTAAAAAATTCATTTAAACCAATAGCTAGGCCTAATGCAGATGATGCTGACGTTCCGAATCCTGCTCCAATTGGAAGCTGAATATCCTGAGTGATTTTAACCGGTTTTTCAATGTTTAAAATCTTTAAAACTTCATTGATAACTGTATAATCTCCCTGATTAACTTCAATTTCTAAAGTATCCGAAGAAGAAATATCTGTTAAAACACCTCTGTTTACTAAAAAACCAGCTCCACAAGACCCATTTTTTAAAGGATTTACATTGTTTTCAATGTTAAAAAAACCTGTAATGTGACCTGGAACAAAAACTGAAATATCCATACTATAAAATTACTTTTTAATATTATTTAAATCTCATTACCTGTTAAAAAATTTATAATATTAAGATGTTTAACTCCCATATAAGACATATCAAAATCATCTAATGAAAGAACATATTTTGGATAATTGTCATTTACCTTTAAAAGTGGATCAAATTCTCTTTTATGAATTTCTTCATTAGCTAAAATATAAGTTACCTGAATATAAATTTTTTCAGAACCTTTTCTGCAAATAAAATCAATTTCTTTAGTATTGTATTTACCAATATTAACTTCATATCCTCTTCTAAGTAACTCAAAATAAACAATATTTTCTAAAGACTGGCCTATATCCAAATCTTTTTTTAAAATAGATTCTCTAAAACCTAAATCCACAACATAATATTTCTCCAAATGATTTAATATTTTTTTACCAATTAAATCCTCTCTTTTCACCTTATATATCAAACAAGCCTCTTCAAGATAAGAAATATAATTATAAACAGTATTTACAGAAACATTTATCCTATCTTTTTTAAGATATTTAACAATACTATTAGCTGAAACCAACTGACCTATATTTGATACTAAAAAATGAGTTAATCTAATTAACAAATCAACATTTTTAATATCAAACCTTTTTATAATATCATTAAATACAATTGAATCAAATAAATCGTTTAAATATTGGATTTTATTATCCAATTCAAATGATGCTGGAAATCCCCCAAATGTTAAATAATCCATGAATAATTCTTTTTTGGATAAATTAGAATCTTTGTTGTATTCCAAATATTCAACAAATGAAAAAGGAAATATTTTAATATTAATATAACGTCCTGTCAAATATGTTGCAAATTCACCACTTAATAATTTAGAATTTGATCCTGTAACATAAACATCAAAATTATCTAATGAAAAATATGCATTTACAAGTCTTTGCCAACCTTCAATTCTTTGGATTTCATCAAAAAACAAGTAATATTTATCTGTTTTATTAGATTTGCTTTTTATATATTCATTTAAGTCATTTATTGTTGAATAACTAAGAAAATCTGGTGATTCTAAATCAATGAAAATAATATTTTCCTCTTTTATTCCATTATTTTTTAAATGATTAACAACCTGTTGTAACAATACAGATTTGCCAGAACGCCTAACTCCTGTTAAAATCTTAATAATATCCTTATCAATTAAATCAATTATTTGATTTAAATAATGTTCTCTTTTAATCATATTTTACCACCATTTCCAATAAAAAAAAATATTACCTATAGAAAAAATATTTAATTAAATAAAATTTTTTCTTTGTACTGAAAAAATTATTAAAAAATTTCTTTTTTTTTCATTAGATAATATAAATTTTATAATTAAAAGTAGTATTTTAAAATATTTAAAATTATTTAAATTATAAAAAAAATATTGCATAAAACAGCAATAAATAAAAAAAACTTTAAAAAAAATTATAAATTATCATTAATCCAGCATTTGACTTTGTCTTTTGAACCTAAAACATCACTGCCCTTAATTTCAAGACCATTTCTAATATCTGCACCTTTACATAGCTTTTTTAATTGTTTTTTAGATTTTCCAAAACCGGAACCCTCATGAGTAACAAAAGGTTTTACAACTTTACCTTTAAAATCCAATTTATCTAACTGAGATTCAAAAACAATCGGCATTTTTCCCCACCAAATGGGAAATCCTATATAAACCCCTTCGTAATCCCCAACATCTTCAAGGGTTTCCTTTAATACTCTGCCATTTTTCTCATTTTTAGTTACTTCAGTACATTCCATATAATCTTCAGGATAGGGAATTTCCGGTTCTACCTTAAAAACATCCCCATTAGTTATCTCTTTAATATAATCTGCAACTACTTCAGTGTTTCCTTTCTCAACTACTTTCAAATCACCTTCATAATAATTTTCACCTGCGCGTGAAAAATATAAAATCAAATCTCCAGACATAAATATCTCCTTATTATCTAAATATAATTTATATAAAAAATCGTTATTAAGTATATTCCATTTTAAAAAAAATACTGGGCAATATTTATTTATTATATTTGATATAACTCAATAATATAACAATTATACTGGGGAGAAAAACTTTGAATAAAAGAATAGATTTACATATGCACAGTTTATTTAGTGACGGAGAATTATTGCCTTCAGAATTGGCCCGAAGAGCTGCTAATTTAAATCACGAAGTTATAGCTATTACCGACCATGTTGATTACTCCAATGTTGAGCAGATACCTCAAATACAAAAAGCTATTGACGATATTAATGCCAATTGGAACATCAAGGTTGTTTTAGGTGCTGAAGTAACTCATGTACCTACAGAATCTATTGACGGAGTAGCTAAAAAAGCAAAAGATTTAGGTGCCCAAATTGTTGTTGTTCATGGTGAAACATTAAATGAACCTGTAATTGAAGGAACCAATTATGCGGCAGTCAACAGTGAATATGTAGACATTCTAGGCCATCCCGGTTTGATTACCTATGAAGAAGCTCAAATTGCAAAAGAAAATGGAATCTATCTGGAAATAAGTGCAAGAAGTGGCCATTGTCTTGGAAACGGTCATGTAGCCAACATAGCCACTGAAGTAGGTAATAAATTACTTGTAAATACAGATACACATTCACCGGATAATCTAATTACCTTTGAAAAATCTTATGAAATAGCTCTTGGAGCAGGATTAAGTAAAAAAGAAGCTATGGCTGCTATTGTTGATAATCCTCGGGAATTACTTAAATCTAAAGGGATTTTATGAAAGCATCAAAATTACTTAATGAAATAAGAGAAAACCTAAAGGATTATCCAATTGATTATCTGAAAAACAAGGTAACTGATGATAGATACAAAGATCCCCTTACCAAATCACTGGCCAAATATAACTCTGGAGTTTATGATGAAATCTATGAAAAAGAGCTTGAAAATGATTTCAAAATAAACAATGGAGTCGTTCAAAAAATAAAAGGAGACATTAACTTTTATTTTGACAAATATGCTCCAAACGACAATGAAACTAAAGAATTTACAAAATACATTTCACTGTATCTGGCACTAATAGTTAAAAAACCTCTGCATCCTTATGGAAATGACCCTAAAAAGGATGAGGTTTACATGAAAAATAACAGCTATTACTGTAAAGGAAGAGCAAAATTTATAAAAGACCAGAAATCTCTCTGCAGATATTGCATTTGCAAAAATCCGCCATTTGCATTTATGTTTTAAAAAAATAGCATAAGTGAAAAAAAATCACTTATTCAAAACTTTATACTGCAATATTAAGTCATCACCTAATTTAAATGAATCAAAAAGCTCCAGTCTTACCCCTTCATCCATTGTGTCAAATCCTTCACCGTCAAATAATGTATGTGAATCCTTACCCCCAACAACAAAAGGAGCGACACAAATTCTTATTTCATCAATTAAACCCTCTTTAATCATTGAAAAGTTTAGAGTTGAACCACCCTCAAGCATCAGTGTTTTAATACCGCTTTCATAAAGATAATTCATTAAATCTTTTAGGTCAACTCTTTTATCCCCGCTGAAAAAGAAGTCAATTCCCCTTTTAGTGAAATTGGCATATCTGTCACTTACAATAAAGTCAAGTTTATAGTCATTAGCTCCAGCTATTATGGTTTTTGCATCCTTATTTGTTATGCGTGCAGCTATTGGAGTTCTGCATTTGCTGTCTACCACCACACGAACAGGATTGTCTTCAGGATTTGCATCTATTTTATGAACCGTTAATCTGGGATTATCTGCAATAACCGTATTAATCCCAACCATTATTCCATCAACTTCACGTCTAAGTTCATGAACTCTTTTCAAATCTTTTTCACCTGAAATATTGGAACTGCCAGTTTTAGTGGCTATTTTTCCGTCCAGTGTCATTGCTGCATTTAAAATAACATACGGTTTCATTCAAATCATCCTAACTGATAAAAGAATTCCTTAATCTGCATGAAATTAGCCAATGTCTGGTTTTGAAGCACATCAGGCATTACTATTGCAACAATTATACCGATTAATCCGCAAACAATTCCAATAGCCCAAATTATTTTAACTGCCTGCTTTTCAGGAATCGGTTTTCGCAGTACAAGCCTGATTAAAGATTTGAATCCGACTTCAGGCCTTACCAGATTTCCATTTTCATCTACCTGAGTCGGTTTGAACTGTTGCCTTTCCATAACTCCTGCACTGTAAAATTTAAGGGCTGCATCAATAATGTTAGGCAAAAGCACAATCAAAGCAATTAATTTTACACGACCTATAAAAGCTATTGAAACAATTGTTGCCCCTATAATTAAAGTTCCGGTATCTCCCGGGAAAATCTTTGCAGGATATTTGTTAAAGTACAGGAAAGCTATTAAAGCTCCAAGCATACTCATACTGATAATTGTAACATCATATTTTCCCAAAATAATACATGATATTGTTAAAGAGGTAAGTGCAATTATTCCAAGCCCTGATTCAATTCCATTTAAACCTGCCAGCATATTGGTTAAATTGGATCCGATTGAAATAGCTATCGGAATACAAATAAGATATACAATTCCAACATTTGGAGGTGCCGCCCATATTAAAGGAATACCTGCCAAAAACAATAGGAACAGCTTTTCTTTTGATGAAAGCACAAGCAAATCATCAGCAATACCTATAATTCCTACAAGAAGAATTACAATTAAAACGATACATAAAGGAAATGTAAGAATGTCATGCATACATATTCCTGAAAAAATACCTATTATAAATCCAAATAGGATACCAAATCCACCCATTTCAGCTACAATCGGCTTCCATGATTTATGCAGGTCCTTACCTACAATATCTGCCTTTTCTAATTTTCTAATAATTCTGGGCATTGATAATCTTGTTACTAAAAAAGATAAAATACCACAAATTATTGCTATTGCGTACAACGGAAGTTGTGGGAATAACATCATAATAATCACTTTATAAATATTTTTATCACTTATAGAATAATAAATTTATGATAAAACTAGCTAAAGTTCACTATTCCAACTAAATCTATTTAAAATAAATCATATACATCTCCCAAAATAATTTAACATCACTATTTCCATATTACAATTATAATATTTATTTACCTTTAAAATTTTATATTAAGACCTAAAAATTGTTATTTTTAAAAACTAACTATTTTAAATACTAGATAATTCATAATACTGGATATAACTAATAAAAATAAGAGGTGAAAAAATGGTTCATCAAAGTGAAGATCAATTATTCAAGTATGCTACAAAAGAAGATGGGTTTGGATTATTGAAACTTCTTAAAGAATCAAATGCAAATATAAAAGAAATAGACTTTAAATCCGAAAATTTAACATATAATCCTACAGAATTAGTAGAATTAGGTCCTAAAATATACAAAACAGACATGATACTGGAATTAGATCATTTAATTGTATTAACTGAATTCCAGTCAACAATTGTAAAAACAATAGATGAAAAACGATACAGGTTATACACTGCCCTTGTAGATTATGCAAAAAGAAACAATAAACCACTAATACTAATAGTCATCAGCACTGCTGAGAAAACAAAAATAAAACAGTACAAAATAAATAAAGACTGTGTTTTTACAATTCCAATAGTATCACTAAAAGACTTTGATGGTGATAAAATTATAAATAATATAGAAAATAAAATAAAAAATAATCAAAAAATAACCCGACATGAAATGCTAAATTTAGCTCTAGCTCCATTTATGAGCTCAAAAAAACCATTAAACAAACAAATAGAAAAAACCGTGAAAACACTAGATGAAGTAAGAAAATCAATGAAATGCAGCAGTGATTTTGTATTTGGAATAGAATTATTAATAGTGGAAAAATTCATCAAAAATGAAAGACAGCACAAAAAATTAACAAACATACTGAGGGATACCATGAAAATAATAGATGAATGGAGACAAGAAGACTACGAAAACGGAAAACAAGAAGGAAAAGAAGAAGAAAAAATAAATACCGCAAAGAATATGCTAAAAGAAAATTACACCATAAAACAAATAGCAACAATAACTCAATTAAACATTGAATCAATTAAACAAATAAAAGCAGAATTTGGAAAATAAAATAAAAAACTTTTAAAACCAAAAAATAACACAACAAAACTAATTTAAAAGGAGATCTTATTCTCCTAAAACTTTTTTTAATAACTAAAAAAAAACCTATTAGTAATACTTTACCAAATTTACACCAAAAAATATTCATTCACCAGACTTTCACAGAATATTATTAAATCAACAATTTTTCTTTAAATAATTCTATTAATTCGTTTAAATTTTTATATACTGATTTATATCTATAAACGTTGTAATATTCTTTGTACTCATCAGCATTTATGCAATTTCAGAAAGACATAAATGTTTTTCAATTTTATTATTAAATTTCTCTATGCATTACTATATCTCATCATATTCATCGCGAAAAAAATTCAGACTCTCAAAATAATTTTATATAATTATTAATCACTTAATCAAAATCATCGCTGTCATCGAAGTCATATCCCCAATCCTGACTATCTGATAAATCAGATCCACATTCTTCACATATTGCTCTTGATGAATCATTTAGATGGCCACAAACACTACATGTAATCATCATAATACCTCCATTAAATTAGTTTAAAAACTATTCAAAGATATTTATCTATTAAAATAGCTGTGAACTAATCAATTAAATAAGCTTTCATTTCCCTATAATTATCAAAAGATAAAATAATCATAAGCTGATATTTATTAATATTATATATGGAAGAACAAGTTTATATTTATTAAGTTATTGTTGTCCTATTGATTTTAAGATAATTTAAACATTATCTATCTTTATCAAACCCTTCTGATTATTAAAAAATAAAATAGCTATTTATTATTTAAAATATAATAAACTGTTCTAAGGGGAATATCTAATTTTGAAGCTATTTCCTTTGGTTTTAAACCTTCTTCTTTTAAAGATTTGACTTCATCATGATTATGTTTTTTAGAGTAATTATCAAATTTGACCCCCTGTTTATTTTTCCTAAGGAGATAATAAACTTTATTTTGAGAAATGTCCAATAAACCAGCTATCTCTTTTGCTTTTTTACCTTCTTTGGCTAAATTCAATATATCCTCTTCCAATGAAGAGTATTTAGGTTTAGCTCCCCAGTTATACTTTTTAGAAACAGTAATGTCAAGCTGGTCCAAAGCATCAATATAATTCTTGGAAATTCTATTAAAAATACTAGGACAACATGTAATCTCTTCCAAATTGGGATATTCTTCAATTAAATCCAAAATAGTTGAAGAGGTTAATCCTTTTGTTATATGTACAGAAGTAACATCTTCATCCATAAGCATCACTTCTTAATTAAATCTAAAAATTTCTTGGATTTTGCACTTTTCGGTTTTCTGATATGCTCAATATTTTTAAGTTCCTTTTTAATTTTAGAATCATTAATGTTTAATACATTCCCTATAGTTTCAATTTCTATATTGCCGTGTTCATGTATCAAACCAGCCCCCAAAGCTGGATAGTTAAATAAAATATTTGAGTTTTTGGACTGTTTTTCAAACTTGAATTTTTCATATAAAATAAGATCCATATCAGGAATTGAAATTATTTTCAAGTCTGTAAACTCATTTAAAACCTTGATAACCTTTTTAAAAGTAGTCTGGAACACTTTACGTTGTTGACGGTCAAGTTCTGCTCTAATATATGGAAATGGACCATTGTTAATCTTACGGTTATTGTGTGATGTTGTTAAGTAATATCTGAAAATATCCCACATCATTAAAGTAGGAGCCATATTTTCAAATATGGTTTTTTCAATATTTTCTCTTATTTTTAAATCTCTTTTTAAAGAACGGTTGTAATTACCGAATTTATCAATGAAATGAAGCTTTTCAAATTCTTCTGTAATCTTTAACTGTCTCCAGGCTTCTATTTCTCCAATATCATATTCTTCGATAAAGCCAGGAATTTCATTTTCATACTTATATCTGATAGCGTCATATTTATTAATTCTTTTGAAATCAGACAGCTTCCTTTTTAAAATAGAATCTTTAATACTGGAAATAATGTCTTCACTATATTTAACATAACTGATAGCCAGTGCATTTCTGACGTATTTATCGTCAATAATAGCAGGTTTGGTTCTGTGGAATCTTAAAACTTCAATTCTGACATCTTTTCCGTATCTGTTTCTAACCTCTTCCTCATAATTACTGATATATTCTGAATCCAGAGTTACATTCTTACGAATCCAACGTCCATTTTCATCTCTAAAACGGATAACTAAAGAAATAGTTTTTACAAGACCTTTACGTTCCTGTTTAAGAATATTTAATACTTTTTTAAATGAATTTCTTCCATAACCTGACAATTCACTCATCAACACCAAATAATTACCAGACAAAGGCAAATATGGAATAATTTCCAACCTGTAGGTTGCATCCTTATTTATTTTAAAAGAGAAGTTTTCATGACCGCAGCTGCATTTTTCACATTTAAGTCTGAACTCGCTGAGGGAAAATTTCTTATAACATGAATCACATTTAAGATAACCGCATTGTTCCAAATGTCCAATTGCAATTTTATGAGCATCAATAGCTGATTTTACTCTGTCCAGAACATTTTTTTTAGCATTAGCTTTCATTCTAAACATCTGATTATGTCTACTGTTTTCACTCATTTCCTCAAGTGAAACTTCAGCTATTGCTTTTGTACCATATTTATTTAAGGATGTAAAAGGAGTGGTGTATCCCTGTGCATCCATATTCTCTTTTAATTCCTGTAAACTGTTTAATCTGTCGTCTAGTTTATAGTATAATCTTTTGAAATTTTCAAACTCTTCAATATTATCCAAGCTAATACTGTCATTTGAAATCTCTTTGAGATATTTTTCAGCCTTTGCAACTAGAGCAGATTCTTCCATTAAAATCACTGAATTAAATTAAGATTATTGTATTCTTTCACCGACTTCACATTCGTCTGGAGATAATAATGCTGCACTTTCTCCAGTTGCAAGAATCATTCCTTCAGATAAGGTTCCGAATAATTTTGCAGGTTGCAAGTTAACAACAACAGCCACTTTTCTGTCAATTAATTCTTCAGGAGCATACTGTTTTGCAAGACCTGCTACAATTTGTCTTGTTTCATCTCCAATATCCACCTGTAATTTTAATAATTTATCGGATTTTTCTATTTTTTCAGCTTCTTTTACCTGTCCAATTTTAATAACTACTTTGTCAAAATCATCAATACTAATTAAATCACTCATATTTTCATCCTCACTTTCTTTTAAGTTTTTCTGCAATTCTTCTTTTTGCTTGTTAATTACATCATCTTCAATTTTTGTAAATAACGGTTTAGCTTTATTTATTTTGTGTCCTTCAGCTAATGGGACTTTAGCATCTTTCCACTCATCAGGAGTGGTCAGATTAATAATTTTAGCTATAGCATCAGCTTTATTTGGAATATAAGGTTTAAGTACATAAGCCAATGTTTTAGCTAGTTGATTTGATAAATATAAACAGTTGGCTGCTTTTTGCATATCTTCTTTAACAGCTTTCCATGGTTCCTGATCATTGAAATATTTATTACCAATTTTAGCTACCCTATAAATCTCAAGCAATCCGTCTCTAAATTCAAAATCTGAAATATATTCTCCAACAGTATCAGGAAGTTTTTCAATGATTTCCTTGAATTTGTTATCTTCTGCAGAGGGATTTTTATATTCAGGTATTTCACCATCAAAGAATTTATGGGTAAATGTAAAAGTTCTATGTAAAAAGTTACCTATAACATCTGCCAATTCATCATTGTTTCTTCTCTGGAAATCATCCCATGAGAAATCAGTATCTTTGTTTAAAGGTGCATTTATAGTTAAGTAATATCTAAGTAAATCAGGGTCAAATTTATCAACAAAATCTGCTATCCAAACAACCCAATTTTTACTGGTGGACATTTTTTCTCCTTCCAAAGATAAAAATTCTCCAGCATATATGTTATCCGGCAATTTACATCCGTATGCCTTAAGAAGACCTGGCCAAAAGATAGAATGATGGTAAATAATATCCTTACCGATGAAATGGATTGCAGTATCATTCCAATAATCTTCCCATTTAATGCCAGTTTCCCTTGACCATTGTGCAGCTGATGAGATATAACCCAAGAATGCTTCAACCCAAACATAAAGTACTTTGCCTTTAGCTTCATCAAGAGGTAAAGGTATTCCCCAATCCATATCTCTTGTTAAAACCCAGTCATTTAATCCTTCTTTAAGCCAATTTTTAGCATAATTTCTAACATTGGCAGGAAGATTTTCATTATTATCAATATAATCTTTCAAATCATCTTCAAACTCGCTTAACTTAAAGAAGTACTGATAAGTATCCTTAATAACAGGAGTGGAACCGCAGGTTAAACATTTAGGTTCATCAAGTTCAGTAGGTTCCAAAGCCCTTCCGCATTTTTCACAATGGTCACCGCGTGCTTCAGATCCGCAAACAGGACATATACCTTCAACATAACGGTCAGGTAAAAACTTATTACACTTTTCACAGTACAGCTGCTGAATATCCTTTTTATAAATTAACCCCTTATTATATAATTCTAAAAAGAAATTCTGAGCAATTTCATAATGTAAATCATCAGTGGTTCTTGTAAAGTTATCCAAGGAAATATTCATTGACTCTACATCACGAACAATCATGTCATGATATCTTTTAGCAATTTCAATCGGTTTTTTGTTTTCTTTATCCGCTTTAACAGCAATTGGAGTACCGTGTTCATCAGTAGCACAAACTAACAGAACATCATTATCAATCATACGATTATATCTTGCATAAATATCAGCAGGCAAATAAGTAGAACGAATATGACCTAAATGACAGGGTCCATTTGCATAAGGAAGCGCACATGAAATAAAAATTTTAGACATTAATTTTTCTCCTAACTTTTTTAAGCATTAATAATTATGTCATTCATATAATATAAAATTAATATATGCGAAGTTAATTAAGAAATATTTTAAAACAAAATGATTTAAAAGATAATTTAAATCCAAATATTGAATTTCCAAATTAGCTATTTTAAAATAAATTCAAATATCCCAAAATCGTTAAAAATGAAAATAGAAAAATGATAAATAACCTCAGGTCAGATATTAAAAATCAGTTATATCTGTTTAACAGTATCATTTTCTTTATTTTTTAAGCGTATCATCCAGAATAGCTACAGCTTTAGATTTGGCATCTTTATCTGTTTTTTTAACACCTGCCATTTTAGAAAATCCAGGAAAATCCAAATCGGCCTCATCACTAAACCAGACTTTTCTTAAAAAGTACCATGAATGACCTTCATCATCTACAAAACACCATTGATTCATAGTTTTGGGATTGATGTTTTTGAGATATTTAGTTAAAGCTTTTTTATTTGACATATAATCAAAAAACGGACATATTTTCATGGTTTTGGATAAATCCTTAAATTTGTCCCTAACTTTATCTTTATTGAATTTCCATATCCCGCTATCAGCAATTTGACCAAATCCCTCATTTACATTAAAAATGGAACTGAAATATTCTTCAACATACTTACATGGGAATTCAGCAGGATTTGAATCTCCATATCTGCAACAGTAATCCCTAGACAATCCTTTATTTTCTTTTTCCAGAGCACATGAAAATACGTCACAGACCTCATCAAGGATTACTTCTTTCCCGTCAAGCTTAATTAACATATTTCCATTATTTAAATTGTCCATTTCATTTTTCAGATGTTCAAAATCATCAATCATTAATTTATCTGATTTAAAGTTCTCTTTACCATTTTCATCCAGGTTAAATAACTCCAGTTTAATTTTATTTTCTTTAAATCTGTTTACAAATCTGGACAATGAGTTATTGGATTTATTGAAAGCAAATATTTCAACATTAAAGCCTAAATTCAATAAAAAATCAATCCATAGCACTTCCAAATCATCAAAGTGTTTTTTAGATTCATTCCACATGAAAACAAAAAGTATATCTTCCCCATTGAAAGCTAAAAACGGATTAAAAGAGTTGAAACTTTCCTTATTTAAATTCATTCTGTTGATAATTGACAGCAGTTGGTCTTTGGAAAATTTGGAAAATATGGAGTTTACCACATCCATTGCAGAAAACTCTACATTGATGCCGTGTTTTTCCAATTCCTTATCAATGAATTTAAAAAACTTATTACCGAAATATCTCTCGAACATGATAAAATAATCATACCTTTTTCTTTCATCATAATGGGCTTTAAGATATTTGAAACCGTGGGAATGCAGAAAAGATTTTCTAACCTTTTTATTTTGTTTATCGAAAAAGACTTCCATAAAATTTTCAAACAGGCTTAACTCTTTTACATTTATCATATTGAACAAAGCATGCTCATTAAGATTTGATTGGACAGTAATTATCTTAGAAAATGCGTCAATTCTTTCGGAAATATCTTTTATATCACATGACAAAGGAATCTTATCTTCATAAAACTGAGAAGGAATATTCTTAAAATCACTTTTGGAAAATTTGCTGCCAGTTATATCCTCCCAAAAAATACAATCAAATAGACTTTTCCAAAAAGAACTATTTAAAAAAGTATAATAACCAGAATAAGTATAATAATCAGTTAAAACCTGAACATCATTTTTAATGTCACCATCAACATCATAAGCCTCATAAACTTCATTATAATCACATTCAAATGATTGAAATGTTATATTTCCTTTACATACCATGTATACTACCCTTAAAAATCTTAATTATTATTTTAATAATCAGTAATATTAACAGTTTTCTATTAAAAAAGCAATAATGACCTTAAAAATAAGATAATTTTTTAAAACATGAAATAAAATATAAAAAATATGGTTGAAGTTTCATTTATTAATCCATTGTCCAATGAAGGAAGACAAATTGTTAAAGAGTACGGAGACTTAAATAAACTCTTTGATGAAGATGAAACACTTGTAAATGAAATAATGCATACTGCAAATCAGAAAATATCCGACGATTCCTTAATTCCTAAATCCTATAAAGATTTAGCTATAAAAAGAATACAATGGGCAATTGAGAAAAAAAATAATAAAAATTACACTCAAAGTGAATTTGAATACCTGTTAAATAGCAGTTTATACAGACAGGATGTTGTAACATTCCACATCCTATGTCAGGCTATAGCTATTCAGTTTAATGTAACTTCAAGAGAAACCAGACTTTTTATTGAATCCCAGGGAAAAATAATTGAAGAAAGACTGGCTAAAATTCCACCAGGAAGCAGAAGCGAAATCATTGATGACATTTTAAGAGACATCAAAACCGACGGATCCATTAAATGGAAAGCCCTGAAAGATGTAATAGCCTCTAAAAGATTATCATTAACTGATTTGTTAATCAATAATGGGAATATTATTTTAGAAGAAGATGAATTTTTGGAAGAGTATTCTGATGAGTTTACAGATAGAAACCCTGACAGAATGTATAATATACTGGTCGGAAATAATATTAAAGAACTGATTCTTTCCAGACTTATTATGCAAAAAACAGAAGAATACATTAAAAGAATCAAAGAAATGTCATCCAGAATTGAACTCCACCCTGCCATTACTGAAATCGGAGAGGAACTAAAAGAGTTCATTCCTGAAGAAATCAGCAAATACAATACTTTCTATGCAGGCAGCGGAGGTATTTACGGTACAGTTAAAGGTGGAAAATTACTTAGAGAAGCATTTCCACCATGTATTAGAAATACCATTGAAGGAGTCTCATCCGGTGGACGTAACGACGCTATTGTACTATTATTAACTTCATTTGCATCATATGCAAGACTATATCCGAGAATCTTTGCAAGTGATGAAAGTGTTAAAGTATCAGATATGGATCCCGATTTATCAATAACAGAAAATGAAATCCTGCCTCTGATTTATGAAGCCGCAGATAACTGTTCACCACCGTTATTTGATGACCAGCCTCAAGAAAAAATCAATATCATATCAAAGTTGGGTTTTGGTATGCACAGTGAAGTTGACATCAATCATGAAGGAGAAACCAAATGGTATACTCCAATGAGCTGTGAAAAAATTAAAATTCATTTACCCCAGTTATGTAAACCTGACAGCTCATGTAAAGGAATTAACAACCCCCTATCATGTTACGGACGTAAAAAATATCAAATTGATAATAAAAAAGATTAAAAATCATTATCCATCTGTTTAAACGGATTATAATCATCCATAATAACATCATAATATTTATTTAAAATCTTTGATTCCCATTGATTGTAGTTGCTCTGTTCATTTTTTTCAAATTTATAAGCTAAAAGACCAATTTTACGTTCATTTTCATCAATACCCTTTTTTTGACAAAAATCAGAAACAATATCCGGAGTGTATTCACAGACTTCATCATCTTTAAATTCCAGGTATTCCTCATACTCCTGAGGTGAAAAAAGCTCTTCAACTTCAATCGGGTCTTCTTCCCAATCAATTGAATACAATTCTATATAAACAGTGTCAACAAGAGGTAACTGATTTAATTCTATCCCTAAACCATATATTTTCCCATTTTCAAGGTTTAAAATAGTATGTCCTGTTCTTTGGCAAGGATACCATTCTTTATAAGCATGTTTAACAATATCTTCAGGAGTTAAAGTAGATAAAACTGTTTTTAAGTGTTCAACACCAATTACTTCTCGTACTTCTTCATTCATAATATGAATTATAGTTAAATTTATTATATAATACTGTGCATTTGCACACCATAATTATTATTAAATACTTTAAAATAATAATCATATATATCTGATTATTATGTTTTCTAAAGCTACACTTAAAGAAAGAAGGCAGTATTACCGTGAGGAATGGTCCACTAAAGACCTGCCTGACTTTATTCTTAAAGATTTAAAGAAAAGGGAATTCGGTTTTGACCATAATGGAAAGGGACCAAATGACCGGTATAAAGTATTTAGAGGAAGAGAGTCCTTAAAGAAATTTTTAAGATATAAAGCTCCTTTTGCAGCCTATATCTCTGTAGCTTTTTATAATAATCCAAGAAGACGAGAAGATTGGCAGAAAGCAGAATATATTTTTGATGTTGATGCTAAAGATATTCCAATTAGAAGTTGCCAGTGCGACGGTGTGTGTGAAGTTTGTTTAGGACAGGCTTTAGAAATTGTTAATTCATTAATTGATACACTGCAGGATGATTTAGGCTTAAATAATATTCACTTAGTTTACTCAGGAAGAGGATATCATATCAGAATTCTTGATGAAGAAATGATGACCTCTGGAAGTGAATTAAGATCAGAAGTTTTAAAATATGTGGCAGGTGCAGAAGTTCCAAAATCCAACTTTTTCAATCCAGACATATCAAATAAAAGCTTTAATTTTGAGCATTTCAGCATTCCTGTCGGATACTCCAAAATTTTTACTGATAAATTAAAATATAATATTCAACATTTGGTAGGAAATGAAGAATTAGATGAAATTAATCCTAAGCTAATGAAGGATATCATAAAATATAGGCATCATCTGGATAATGACAACTGGGGATATTTTAAAAGGGATATCGGCCCTAGAAGATATAAAAATTTAACCGAAGCTATGGCAAGAGTTAATTTGTCCACTATTGATGCTAAAGTATCTATCGATTTAAAAAGAATATTAAGGCTTCCGTCATCACTTCACTCCAAAGTAAGTATGAAATGTATGGAAGTTAAAAACAGAGAAACATTTGACCCTCTGCAGGAAGCTGTTCCCAAATTTGTTGAAGAAAGAGGAGAGTAAGTTTTATGGATAAAGTATTAAAAGATATTTTTCGTAAAAATCCGTATTTTAAGGAAATGAATGAAAATAGTTTTATACCTCAATACAGCGAACTGATAATTAATGGAGTAGTGCTTCATAAAGTAAATTGGATTACATTCATAGACAAAGAGCTTTTATTTATGAATGAAGATGCTCAAAATATCCCAATCAGTTCAATTAACTTAGAAAACCTTAATTCCATAATGATTCACACCAATGAAGGAATAAAAGAAGTTTTATAGTTTTTCTTTTATTTCATTATTAACTTTAGCTATGCTGTTATCTGCATTTATAATATTCCAGTCATAAGTAACTTTTTTTGATTTGATTCTGGCTTTTTCAAGCTCTTCCATATTTTCAAACATTTCAGTTTCTTCACTACGCTTATCAATTCTTTTTAAAGATTCTTCAGGACTTACATCCAGGAAAAACATATAATCTGATGTTGGAAGAACAAATGAAACAAATTTATAAATAATTATATTAATAACATTTGGAAGATAAACAACAGACATAATATATCTTGAAAAGATTAAAACATCAATATTATCATTATTATAATATTTTCTAATTGATCTGATTGCATCCAATCCAAAATAAACAGTAGCTTTTAAATGGTTAATTTTACCAGTTTTTAGAAGTGCCTCTTTTGATTTTATACCATATTTATTATCCATAGACGGATGTGAACGTACAACAACATTTTTTCCCTGTTTTTCATACATTTCAGCAAGCAGTTTAACCTGTGTGTCTTTTCCGGCACCATCCAAACCATCTATAACTATGAACTTGTCCATTAAATCACACCATCAAAATATAATACAAAATCGCACTGACAGATGAAACACTTAAATTATCCAGACCTCTTGGAGTAACGGCTTCACAAACAGTAGCTATTAAACTTATAAATGCTACAAATGCAAAATTATACTGAGGAATATCATATCCAATTGCACCGTAAACTAAAAATACCACACTGCACATTACACAAACCATTATGAACATGGTAAGTGAACCTTCAACGGATTTTACATCACCGGTTAAGTTAAAATGATGTTTTCCATATTTTTGACCTATTAAAGACGCAAATCCATCTCCGTAAACCATAGCTCCAACAGCTACTCCCACTATCCACAGTTTATCAGGAAGTAAAAATATTAAAAGTGTCCATATTCCGGCATAGTAAACTAAACCTAAAGCATGCCCAGCATCTGTAACTCCACTTTTAATTTTAATTGGAGAGTATTTAGTCAATAAAAATGCGGCTATTGTAATTGGAAGTGTTAAAAACCACACCATAGCATAAGGGTCGTTGAAAAACGGCATTACGAAAATACAGTTTCCCACCATAATATGGACAAAACGGCGGGAAAAAGACGGCAGGTCTTTTAAAAACTTCTCTGAAACAACAAAAATTGCGATAACATAAATATACACTAAAACTAATAAACCTATATCTGCCATATTCATGTTATCATCTTTAAAACTTTATTTTGATACTATTTTCACATCAGAACTTTTAGATTCAATCGGATAAAATTCTGTGTATTTTGAATTCCTCTCAATAGGGTTTCTACCTAAATCTCTAACCATATTACTTAAAGTATCAATAGATGCCTCAACTCCATCCGGTGCTCCTGAAGCTTCAGACAATTCATCTCCACCTAAAGTTCCACCCAAATCATTTGCACCAGCTGTTAAAGATACCTGTGCAAATCTGAAACCCATTTTTACCCAGGATACTTGGATATTTGGAATCAAATCCTTAAGCATTAATCTAGCTACTGCATATAATTTTAAATCCTCAGTACCTGTAGCTCCCAAGTTTTGCTGACCTTCTAAAAAGATTGGAGAATACTCATGCATAAATGTCATCGGAATAAATTCTGTAAAACCGTGAGTTTCCTGCTGAATTTTTCTGATAATATCAATGTGTTCTACACGTTCTTCAGGAGTTTCCACATGCCCGTACATAATAGTAGCTGAGCCTGGAATTCCAACTTCATGAGCTGTTTTTACAATATCAATCCATTCCTGTGTTGTTACCTTTTCCGGACAGATTATCTCTCTGGATCTGTCAGTCAATATTTCTGCAGCAGTTCCAGGTAATGTATCTAAACCCGCACTTTTAAGCCTTTCAAATGCATCTTCAACACTTATGCCTGATACAACACTGGCATCTTTAATCATAGTTGGTGAAAAACCATGAATCATAATATTGGGAAATTCCCCTTTTAACAATTGAAGCAAATGTTCATAATATTCAACATCTGCATCAGGTAAAACTCCCCCCATGACACAAAACTCATGAGCTCCTTTGTCAACAGCCCCCTGAGCTTTTTTTAAAATAGCTTCATCATCTAAAATATATGCTTCAGGGTCATCTGCATCCTTACCAAATGCACAAAAACCACATCTTACAGTACAAATATTTGTGAAGTTAATATTACAATTATTAATAAATGTAACGTTGTCTCCAGCAATTTCTTGTCTGAGATAATCAGCAGTTGCAAGTAAGGGATACAAGTCAGACCCTTTAATATTTATTAAATAGTTTGCATCTTCAGCAGAAATTGGTTCATCAAGAGATTTAGTTAAAATTTTTTCTGTTTTAGAAGATATAGGTAGTTTATCAAACATAAAATAATATAATAATTTAATTAAATAAATATCTTTCCATATAATTGAATCAATGCAAAGTTAACAAAATGAAAACATAGTAAATTCATTCAATATTTTATCCAAAATAATTATATAATTGAACAATACAACATTATATATTAAAAACTATGAAGAGGACAAAAATGGATAGTACTGAAGCTATTTATAATGGATTAAAAGATGCTGAAATTGATTTTGTTGTTAGTGTCCCTTGTGTTAACTTAAGTAAACTGTTAGAAATGGTTGACGAAGACGAAGAAATTATGCATATTCCAGTTACAAGAGAAGAAGAAGGAATAGGCATTTGTGCAGGAGCATATATGGGCGGTCGCAAGCCTGCAATATTAATGCAAAATTCAGGACTTGGAAACTCCATCAATGCACTTAAATCATTAATGGAATTATATAAGTTCCCATTAGTAATAATAATAAGTCATAGGGGAACTGAAGGTGAAACTATCTGTGGACAAATTCCAATGGGAGAATCCACACCAAGACTGTTAAACGCTATGGATTTCCATTTCTTTGAACCGACTAATTCTGAAACCGCATATGAAGATGTTAAAAATGCATGGAAATTATCTGTTGAAGAAGGTAAACCCGTATCTGTATTATTAGAAATTAAATATTGGTGATTTGATGAAAAGAAGAAATGCAATTGCAAAAATAATGAGTGCAATCGATGATGAACTGGTATTGTGCAATATAGGATTTCCTTCAAGAGAATTATACGACATAGATGATAGAAATGAAAACTTTTACATGATCGGTTCTATGGGACTTGTTTCCTCAATAGGCCTCGGTCTTGCACTGGCTAAACCTAATAAAAAAATTGTCATTATAGACGGTGACGGATCATTTTTAATGAACTTAGGATCAGTAATCACCACTTTTGCTCAAAACCCATCTAATTTAACATGGATTGTTATCAATAACGAAGCATACGGTTCAACAGGAAATCAGGAAACCTATGCAAAAAACTTAAACCTAAAAGAAATGGCTAAAAGTGTAGGTATTAAAAACTGTTACAATTACGAAGAAATAGACTTAAATGAAATAATAAACAACAATGAGTGTAACTTTATCTGTTTCAATACAGAACCTGGAAACTCACCAGCACCAATTATCGATTTAACACCAATAGAAATTAAAAAAAGGTTTATGAAAAGTATATAAATTAAATGAATCTATTCAGACTCATTTAATTCCTTAATTTTCTTATCAAAATCATTTAACTTATTTGCCAATCCTGAATAATACGGGATGTAAACTTTTGAAAATGTTATCCTGTCAGGATTTTGATTAACTTCCCTAATCCTTTCTTTGACTTTTTCTATTTTCCTTTCAACTTCATCATACATCAAATCTCCAGGGAATTCACCAATAAATATTCCATCAGCACCATTTTCAAGAGCATGTTTAATGTGGCGAGGCCTTACACGATTTACAGAAAGCACCCTAATGATATGGATGGATTCAGGATAAGACAATCTGTTAACTCCAATATTATCTGCTGCAGTATAACCAATATTATCAAGAAAAACTAAAATCATACGTTCTCCAGGTTCTTTTTTAGCCAATACTCCATCAATTGTAGCTTTTATCTTTTCATCAATATTACCGTTAACTGTAATAGCAAACTGCTTACATCCAACTAAACATTTTCCACAACCTGTACAGCTCATCGGGTCAATGTAGATTTCATCATCCTGAATACTCATTGATTTGAATTTACAACGTTCAACACATTCACCGCAAACAATACATTTTTCTTCATCAATTTCTGCAATGAATGGTTCAATTTCTATTCCGCCATAATTATATTCAGATACTTTGGAAGCAGCTGCAGTAGCCTGCATAATTGATTCTGTAATATCTTTCGGATCCTGTGCTGTTCCACAAACAAAAGTTCCCTGAATATCAGTGGTTACAGGTTTGATTTTTGGATGTGCCTCTTTAATGAATTCATCTTCAGTAGTTCCAACATTTAAGATTTCTGCAATTTCCTTGGTACCTTCAGAAGGTTCCATAGCTGTAGATAATACAACCATATCTGCTTCAATTTCTGAAAATTCTCTTTTAAGAGTGTCTTCAACACGAACAATAAAGTTACCATTTCTTTTAACAACTTCACCAGGTCTTCCACGTATGAATCTTACTCCATTAGCCTGTGTGTGTTTATAATACTTTTCATACATACTAGGAGTTCTCATATCAGTATAACAGATAACAACATCTGTTTCAGGGTGTTTGTGTTTTATAATGTTTGCATTTTTTAAAGCAACACTGCAGCATACTTTGGAACAGTACAAATGTCCGTCGGGTTTTTCATCTCTTGATCCAACACACTGTATCATAACTACCCTTTTTGGAATTTCTCCGTTTGATTTTACCAGTTTACCTTTAGTCGGACCGTTTACTCCTGTAATACGGCCCAGTTCACTTTGAGTTATAACATCATCATATCTGGAATATCCGTATTCCGGTCTTAAATCAGGATCAAAGAGTTTATGTCCTGTAGCTATAATAATAGAACCTACAGAAATCGGAATCTTTTCCGGTTTTACTTTAAAACGGATAGCATTCATACTACATTGTCTTTTACAGTCCCCACACCTGTCACAATGTTCCATATCCACAACATATGCTTCAGGATAAGACTGACCAAAAGGACGATAAATAGCTTTTCTGTTAGATAGTCCATCATTCCAATCATCGGGAACTTCCACTTCACAGACTTCCGCACACTTACCGCAGGCTATACATTTTTCAGTATCTACATACCTTGGAGATTTTTCAACAATTAGATTATAGGTTCCTGCCCTTCTTTCTGATTCAATGACTTTTGCATTAGTTATAATCTCAATATTTTCATTCCAAACAACTTCATTTAATATTGGATTCAGTAAACACATTCCACACTCTTCAGCTATTTTTACAGGAGAGAAAACTTTTCCTATTTTAGCCATATGTCCTCCAATAGATGGGGAACTTTCTATAATAGTTACTTTAGTTCCCTGTTTAGCTAGTGACAATGCAGCATTCATACCTGCTATTCCACCACCAATTACTGCCACTTCATTTGGTGTTTGACAGTATATCGGATTAACAGCATCTGATTTTTTTACTTTTTCTATTGAAGCATTAATAAGAGTTATGGCTTTTTTGGTTGCCCCCTCTTTATCATTATGAACCCATGAACACTGTTCACGAATATTTGCCATATCCATCAAATAAGGATTTAATGGCTGAACATAATCCTGAAAAGTTTTTTCATGACTTATTGGAGAACATGCCGCAATTACAACACGGTCCAAATGATGATCAAAAATTGCATCCCTAATGATTTTTCTTCCATTTAAAGAACATAAATTTACAAATTGCTCTACAACTTCCACATTCAGTGAATCTTTAACTTTTTGAATATCAACAGTATCAGAGATATTTCCACCACATTCACAGATGAAAACTCCCACTTTTAAATCTTCAGGCATTAGTCAACCTCCCTTAAATCATTAATGACTGAATCTATTGGTACAGTATGTGCTTTTGCACCGATTACTTCATCAAAGTCACCACCCATTGCAATAGCTACAAATTGAGCTACATTTAAATGAATGGTGTTAAATTCTTCACCACATTTTTTAGATATTAAATTCTGATATCTGTCAAATTGAACATGACAGTTAGGACATAAATGAACTAGAATTTCCACCCCGTCCTCTTTAATAGAGTATAATTTATCTTCAGTTACCTCCATAGACATATCTTTATTAGAGTATCTTTGTCTAAATCCGCTTCCACAGGTTTGGCGTTTATGGTCATACCAGCCAACCGTTTTACATCCGCAGGCTTCTATTATATCATCAATGATATTAGGGTCTCTGACTCCCCCTATTGTATCATCATAATGAACTTTACAGTAATGACATCCGTGATGAGTAGCTATTTTATAGCCGCTTAAGTCATATTTAATGTTTTTAGAGATTTCATCACGTTTATTGTATAAAATATCCACTACATGAAAAATATTTTCAGATGAATCAACATCTCCAGATTCATATTTCAAATAAGACAATTCTGATTTATCAAAAACTTCATTTACTTTATCTCGAACATCATCCTTTTTATTTAAAATATTTGCTACCTTTTTATTAATTGCATAACATGTTGCACACATCATTACCAAATTTGGCCTGTTCAAATTACTGGCTACTTTAAAGTTACGTGCTCCAATAGCTGTTGTTGTAAACTGATCAAAAACATCAGAGTAATGTCCAAGACCTGTACAGCAGGTTTGCTTATCTGAAATATCATAATCAATACCAATTTTATCAAAAACAAACTTAGTGGATGATTCAATACCCGGATATTCCACACTTACAAGACAACTTTTAAACAAAAGAATATTTTCATCAGGAACTTGCTTCATCATTACCCTCCTTTGACTGTCTTATTTTATCCATTCTGTCTTTAAAACCAGTATTGGTTAAAATTAAAGAGACTTCATCAATAACTTCCTGAGGAGGTGAAACCGGACCTAAACCCAATTCTTCCCTGATTTCACTCAAGTGCTGTCTAAATTCCCACCATCCGTCTACATCTTCACTAATTTCCTCGTAAAAATTAGATGGAATTGCACCGATAGCTGCATTAAAGTAGCTATCTGCAAAGCCTAAATAATCATATAGCTGCTCATATGCAATTCCTTTTGATATGGCGAACTGTTTAATAATCTGATTAACTTCACAAACACTGTTTCCAACAGGACATATACTATGACATGTATAGCAATAAAAACAGTTCCATAAGTCTTCATCTTCAAGGAGTGTTTCATCTCCTTCAAAGACCCTCTCCATTATTTCACGAGGATTATAATTGGAATGACGTGCTGCAGGACATGTTGAAGTACACATTCCGCACTGAACACATTTTAAGACACCATCATCTTTTGAACTTTTAATATCTTCTTTTATAGCCTCGGCAAAATCAAGAGGTGTTTCACTGATTTTCTGAGTATGCATATCAATAACCTCAATTATAATTTAAATTCATGATTTTTAATCATTTTCTTTAATTTTAAAGATAATTTATTAGCTCTTAATGCATCAGACTGCCTACATATAATTGGAATATTATGTTTTTTACCGCCTATTTTCAGGTCAACATTACCTGCATCCATTGTAAAGCTATTGTTTTTACAGTAATGTACACACATTCCGCAACCAAAGCATTTAGATAAATCCAGTCTTTTATTTTTAAATGCATTTGTTGGACATACATCCTCAACCGTACAACTATCACAGCTGCAGTTATCTGAAACATATTTTGGCCTCAATTCATGATTATCCCACATTGCCCCATAATCAGTTTGTGTCAGTGGCAAATGACGTCCTTTAATATCAGCTACAGTTAATGGAATGTCACTATTTTTAATTAATAAATTATTATATATCTCTTCATTTAAAACCGGAATTGGAATAGCCAATGTATCATAGACTTCTCCGCCTTCACCGGTTTTAAATCCGCCAACATAATTTGCTTCCATATCTTTAAGATTTCCTGAAACCATCAAATTTGGTTTTTCAGGTGAACTTCTTGTTCCTTCCCCTAAAACAATAGCTTCAGCACCGTTTAATAAAACTTTAGTTCCGTTTCCAATTATTAAATTATTCGGATCATTTTGAAGAGGGTTTAACTCCCCACATCCTGAAAATGTCAGGCCTTTCAAGTTTCCTTCCAGAGGAATAGCTGAAAATATTGATGAAACAGATTCAGCAGATGGATTTACAAATGCTGTATAATTTTTAAATGCCATACGTGTTCCAATCATTTGTGCTCTTGTAATTTCGCCAATGTTTGTTGTTGATTCAATAATGTCCCCATTGATTGCTTCAACTTTAACATCAATATCTTTTCCTTCAAGAATGTCTTTTAATAGGAATCCTCCACCATATGATGAGTCTTCTACTGATTTAGAAGTTCCATGAAGAATTAAATCTACAGAACCAAGCCATTCATTAGGACATGGGCCAATATTAGCAGGAACACCATTTAAATATATATTTTTTGCCCTCATAAACACTCCTGGCTCTGATACTGTAAAGTTAAAGATAGCTGCAGTACCGCTCATAACTCCACAGGTTCCTGCAGTTACTACATCCACTTCTTCAAAGCTTGGAGCATTGTCTTCTTTTATAAGCTTTTTAAACTCTTCTGCTGTATATATTTTGGCTTCATTATTTTCAATCTTCTTATTAATTTGGCCAATTGTTCTCTCTTTCAAATTAAATACCTTCTTTTAAACTTTCTTACGGTTTAAATTTTTCCTACAGTATCTCCCCTTAAACCTCTTCTTAAGGTTTCAAGGGAAGTGATATCGTCAGTTGATACATTACCTAAATTAACATCATTTCCAAGTTTTAAAATGAAAAATACTTGCTGGTCTTTGTTTGGAGCTTCCCAAAGGATTTTATTTCCATCGAAATTATCTAAAATATAATCTATTTCATCTTCTTTTGCATTTCCTGCCTTGTCATAAATTCCAATGTTTTTTCCACCTTCTCTTGCTTCCACAATGATTAATGATGAACCTGCTTCCAATTCATTTTGCATATACTCTATTCTTTCATCTAAAGACAATTCTTTATCCAGTCCTGGATCTTTTTTACCTACTTCGGACAATACTTCGAATCCGTCTTTTTTAGCTGATTCTATGCATTCTAATTTTTTGTCATGAGATATTGTTGTTGATCCGTCAGATACTTCAATAGCTTCAAAACCTAAGTCATGAGCTTCCTGGAAGAATTCTTCTAATTTATCATTCATATATGCCAGTTCAAAGAGAGTTCCACCAGTATACGGAGTTATGTTGTGTGATTTATACATGGCAACTTTATCTTTGATTATATCCTGTTCATGTACAATTGATGTTCCCCATCCAAATTTTAAGTAATCTACATAATCTCCGGAAATATTCATTAAACTTTCAGCAGTTTCCAGTCCTAGACCTTTGTCCAGAACCATTGTTATACCTTTTTGTCTTGGTTTTTCTTCCCTTTCTTTAAGTAAAAAATTAAAAGATTTCAATTATATCACATCTGTTATAATTTCTATTTATTAGTTTAATTAGTATATTAACTTATATACTTTTTAATTTATCCACTAACAATAGTTATAAAAGAAGATAATTAAATAATAATAACATTATGGAATTCCAACATATTGATTTAAATCAGACCCATATCAGACTAACAACAGACTTGAAAAATAACAATTTGGAAAAATACATATTAAATCTAAGAAAAGAACTGGAACATTATATAACTAAAAATAAAGATTTTCAATTATCTCTGGAGCCTGTTAATCATGATGAAGAGGATTTGAGTGAAATAATAAAAAGAATGTATACAGCTTCCAGTTACTGTGATGTAGGTCCGATGGCCTGTGTTGCAGGATGCATATCTGAAATGTCTCTTGATTACCTAATTTCCAAAAAATCCGAATATTCCATTATTGAAAACGGAGGAGACATAGCTATTGTAAACAATAAAAAAGCAGTATGCGGAATTTACTCAAACAATCCCATATTAGGAAATAAAATCGGGTTTGAATTAAAAGCAAGAAAAACACCGTTGGGAATCTGTACATCTTCAGGTAAAATAGGCCATTCAATAAGCTTCGGTTATGCAGACAGCGTTACAGTGCTGAGTAAAAAAGCATCAGTAGCTGACGGGCTTGCTACCAAAATAGCCAATGAAGCTGTTGGGCAAAACAGTGAAGACAAAGTATCAAATGCCCTTGAAGCTAGTGAAAACTATAGGGATCTGTTTGAAGGAGTTTTAATCATTTCCCAAGATAATGTTGGAAGCATTGGAAAACTTCCAAAAATTGTTGAAACTGAAGAATTTAATGTTAAGATGTGAAATATATGAACCTCGGAATTATTGGATATGGAAATATTGGAGAACTTCTCAGCCAAAATATAATCAGTCATGATTTTTGTAATTTAAATAAACTCTACATTGCAAATAGAACACTTTCTAAAATAAATCACTTAAAAGACATTGACCCACACATATCAATCACAGATGATAACACAGAAGTTGCAAAAAACTGTGAAAAAATAATAATATCAGTAAAAACTCCCGATTTGGCAAATGTTTTAGACCAGCTAAAACCACATATAACTAAAAATACACAAATCATACATACCTGTGCAGGAACAGACTTGGAATTTAAAGACTGTGGTTTAAGCTGCGTTATTCCAACAATATCTTCTACATATAATAAAGACAATCCTAAAAAAGGTGTTTCCATTATTATGCATGATGAAAATGTTTCTGACGAAAATAGAAAATTTGTCGAAAAGCTATTTTCAAAATTCAGCCAGATAAAAGTTGTTGACAGTCCCATAGATTTGGAGATAGCTACAATAGCTGCCAGCTGCATGCCCGCATTTATAGCTCTTAGTTTAGATCTTTTTGCTGGCGAACTTGAAGAAAAATGCAATCTTTCAAAAGAAGAAACCTTTAAAATACTTGCAGAAACATTAAACAGTACGGCATACATATTAAAAGAAGATATTTACTCACCTGATGAACTGATTAATAAAGTTGCAACTAAAAACGGAATAACTCAAAAAGGATTAGATGTTTTAGACAAAGACCTGCCAGATATTTATAAAAGGTTAATATCTAAACTTCTGTAACCAATGCAATATTTAAATAAGATTAAAAATAATAATATTAATTAATATTAATAATTAACTAATTATTTATTTCATTTAAATAATTTACTTAAACTCTTAATTAACATATAATTATAGATACTAGGTCAGATACACATGTACAAAGATGAAATGATACAATTACACCAATTTTTAGTTTATATTTTAAAATATTTAGCAGAAAACGATCAGATAAAAAACGATTGCAGTGAATACATATCACTTAAAATAAGCCCACACCACATCCACAAAACAAAAGCAGAACACAAACATGCTATTTTTGTTCTTTGTAAAATAATTGCACAGGTAATAAACGAAAAAGATGAAAATTCAATACCTGACAATGTGTGCAATTCATTAACCGACCTTGTTGAAAGGTCTCAAAACGATATAAAAATGGCTTAAATATTAGCCCATTTTCTTCTTTTTTATAAATTCAAATATTTTTAATACTATTACTTATCATAAATACTATTGATTAAATTCTAATTGTGATTAATATGAAAAGTATTAGTAAAATGCTCTGTTTAGTTGACGGAGAACATTACCTTCCAGTCACCCAGGAATCAATCGATGTTTTAAATAATTTAGAACATATCGACATAGTAGCTGCTGTTTTCATTGGAGGAACTGAAAAACTAAGAGATGACTCTGAAGAATCATATTCCAAGGTTTTAGGCGTTCCTGTACAGTTTGCAAAAAATGAAGACATTCCATATGACATTATTGTAGAAATGATTAACAGATATGATGTAGATACTGTGATGGATTTAAGTGATGAACCTATCCTGGATTATCCTAAACGATTTAAAATAGCCTGTAAAACACTTGCACAAGGCGTAAGCTATCAGGGTCCTGATTTTAAATTTGATCCAGTTACACAATATGAAATAATGGAAAAACCTTCAATAAAAATAATTGGAACTGGAAAAAGAATAGGAAAAACTGCTGTTTCAGGATTTGTATCCAGACTAATTGATAAAAACGGATATGAACCATGTGTAATAGCTATGGGAAGAGGCGGACCTCAAGAACCGGAAATAGTTCATGGAGAACAGCTTGAAATAACACCTGAATTTTTATTAGAACAGTCTGAAAAAGGAGTTCATGCAGCAAGTGACCATTGGGAAGATGCTCTAATGAGCAGAATCTTAACAATAGGCTGCAGACGTTGCGGAGGTGGAATGGCAGGTGAAGTCTTTTTAACCAATATGAAAAAAGGAGCAAAACTAGCTAATCAGGTAGATTCCAAATTTGCCATATTTGAAGGTAGCGGAGCTGCAATTCCTCCAATTAAAACAAATAAAAATATTGTACTTATCGGTGCAAATCAGCCATTGAATAATATTATAGACTATTTCGGACCTTACAGGATTGGTCTTGGTGATTTAATTATTTTGACAATGTGCGAAGAACCAATGTGCAATGAAGAAAAAAGAGAATACATTGAAAAATTCATAAAAGAGATAAATCCAAAAGCAAAAATAATTTCAACAGTATTCAGACCAAAACCATTAGCCGACATTTCCGGTAAAAAAGTGCTGTTTGCTACAACTGCTCCAAAAAGTATTGAACATGAATTAGTTGACTATCTGGAAACCAATTATAACTGTGAAATCGTTGGAACAACACCTCACCTATCCAATAGGCCTCTTTTGAAAAAGGACATAGAAAAATATATGGATGAAGCAGATATAATGCTCACTGAACTTAAAGCTGCTGCTGTTGATGTAGCTACTAAAGACTCAATAAAAGCTGGTTTGGATGTAGTATACTGTGACAATATACCTGTCCCAATAAATTATAAATATCCTGATTTATCCAAATCCGTTTTAGAAATAGTTGACGAAGCTATTGAAGATTTCAATAAAGATTAATTTCTTTATTTTTTACTTTTTTTACAACAAAATTTATAACCTCTTTAATACAATATATTAATACTAAAATAATTGAGGAAATGAAATGAAAAAAGATAAGAAGAAACTTATCGTCATGCTGTTAATAATTGTTGTTATCCTACTTTTAACACTAATAACATTAATGACTAATTTTGGAAAGGAATCCAGTGAAATAAATATTATAAGCAAGGATACTTTAAAAAATGGAGACACAATTTCAATTACACTAAAAGATTCAAATGGAAATCCCATAGCTGATCAAAAAGTAGATATAATAATTGAAAATGAAAAGAATCAACAAGTAACAACTGATGAAATGGGCAATGGTGTGCTGCAACTTAACAGAATCAGTGACGGACAATACACTGTAAAAGTCATTTACAACGGGAACGACAAATATTCCAAAAGTGAAACTACACAATCATTAACAATATCTGACCAAGCCACATCATTAAGTAATAATGAAAGTAGTTCCAGCGATAAAACTGAAAGCATAATGAGTGAAGACGGATATTCGTATAAAACTGGATATGGACCTGATTATGATTGTTTAGGAGTTAGTCGTGAAGAAGCAGCTGCTAAAGGATGGCACTATATTCCAGGTATGGATGATGAAGGAAATGATATGGGAGCATATGTTCCATATGATTATAATGCAGGATGTTACCATACATAAAAATTTAAGATTTAAAAAAAAATAAAGCTCAGGAATTAGAATAATCCTGAGTCTTTTAATGCTTGTTCAAATTTATTAGCTACATTATCAAATTTTTCTTTAATGATAATTGTTACAAGCAATGTTGCAATAATCATAGCTATCATTGCATAAACACCAGTGAAAAATGTTGGCCAATAAACACCAAGTAATGCATTTCTAAGTAAACCTATAGCATAAGTCATTGGTAAATATGGATTTAATGCTTGGAAAAAGTCATTCATCACATATACAGGATAAATACCATTTGTTGTAGATATTTGAAGTACCAACATAATAATAGCCAATGCTTTACCACCATTACCGAACAGAGATAATAATGAATAAATCAATACCATGAATGCAATGGTTATTAAATAAACACAGCCGATGAACAGTCCGGGATCAGAAACCTCAATTCCTAACCAGAATGCACCAATTATGGTTACTGTTGATTGCAATAATCCTATTACTAAGAACAATCCCATTCTACCGAAGTAAAGTTCTAATGGTTTGTATAATGATTCACCTAAGTATCTTGCTTTAATCAATGCAACTGAAATTACACAGCCAACCCATATTGAAAGTACAATGTAAAATGGAGATACTTCTGAACCGTAATTATCTACAGGATTTATTTTTTCTTTTGTAACTTCAGTTGGAGAGTAGAAATAGTTATCTACACCACTTGAATTCATGTAGGATAATTGTGATAAGCTTGATTGAGGTGTTGTTTGACCCATTACTGATAATTGGTTAAATGCTACACCGTTTACAGTTTGAATAACCTCATCATTTATTTTACTTTGTATCTGATTTACTGCATTGTTACTCATTCTTGAAGCAACAGGGTTTGTTTTTTCATTGATTAAATATGTTAATTGTGCTTGTTTTGGGTTTTGATCATTGATTGATAATAAATTTGAGGAGAAATTCTCAGGTATTATTATAGCTGCATAATACGTTCCATTTTCCACCCCGTCCCGGGCATCATCCTCGTCTACAAAATCCCATGCAAAATCATCATTGTCTTCCAATTTATCAATTACCTTATCTCCAAAGTTATATGAAGCATTGTTATATGTTGCGTTTTGATCATTGTTTACTACTGCAAAATCCAAATTATCTGTATTTCCATAAGGATCCCAACATGCATCAATATTTAAAAGTGCATATAAGGAAGGTAAAATAATAATTGCTATTATTGTAATAACAACAGCCGGATTTTTAAAGATTGCTTTTGAATCTTTTTTCATTATATGAAATATTTTATCTATTGACATTAGTTCCACCGTTTTAGTTAGTTATACCGTTAATAAATATATCTAAAAAATCATCAAGATACTTATTAGTATCATCATTGGAAACTTTTGATTCGAATTTCCAGAATATTATCCCTTCAACAATTACACTAAAGACAGTTAATGCAGCTGCGGAAGGATTGATTTTACGTATTTTTCCTTTATCAATCTGTTCTTGAAAAATATTGGTTAGATTTTTAAGAACTTCATCTGAAAATTTTGAAAATATTTTTTCCTCTTCAGGACTGGACATCAGCTCGTCTAAAGCTATTTTAATAATATCCAGATTGTTATCTAAAAAATTAACAAGTTTCCCCCATATATGCTTTAATAATGATTCCAAATCTGTATCTTCGTAATTAGTGAAAATATCACTTATTTTCTCCAGGAAATAATCTGAATAATAAATCTTAGCTATTTTTAAAAGATTATCTTTAGATTTAAACTTTCTAAAAACAGTAACTTCACTAACTTCAGCTTTTTTAGCTATTTTTTTAGTTGTTGTGCCGTTCATTCCTTCCTTATCTAAAAGGAATATTGTTGCATCAACAATTTTCTGTTCTGTTTTATCTAGTTCAATTTCCATAATGTAAGTAAGTACTTACTTACATATAAATGTTTAGTTTTTTCTTATTAAAAAATAGCTATAAATAACATTACAATAAATAATTAAAATTAATGATAACTATAGCTGTTGGAGTTGGAGAAAATAAAAACATCTTAGAGGCTTGTGATATTTTTAAAACACAAAAACCAAATGTCAATATTGAATTAATCGAAAATGACAAAAAACTTGCCAAAAGCATTTCAGACAAAAATATAGATGCAACAATACGGGGTTCACTAGCTGCATCCAATGTTTTAAAACAACTAAAAGAAAGTTATCCCAAAATATCAAGAGCAACATATATCCATGGGAAAGGTCATGAATTTATAATAAGCTCCGTCGGCATTGACGAAGGAAACACCCTAAAAGAAAAGCTCAATATAGCTGTTCACTGCATAGATTTTATGAAAAAACTTAAAAAAACTCCGAAAATAGCTACACTTTCATATGCAAGACCTGGAGATTACGGCAGAAGCGAAGAAATCAACCAGTCACTGGATGATGCCAAAAAGCTCACCCAATTAATTGAAAAGCATACAAATCAGAAAATTGAAAACAGCTGCGTATTAATTGACCAGGCTATAAAAAACAAATGCAACATATTAATAGCTCCAAACGGAATTGTAGGAAATACTATTTTTAGAACACTTGTTTTATTAAACTCATGGCCAAGCTTTGGAGCAATAACCTTCGGCATTGATGACATATACATCGACACCAGCCGTGACCAAAGTAGAGAAGGTTATTTGCGCAGTTTAGAATTGGCATATAAATTGGCCAAACTTTAAAAGCATCAAATAATATATATTTATTAATAGAGAATCATTTACTTCAGGTAGTTATTATGGGTGAAAATTTTATTTATAAAATATATGAATGGTATATTTCCAGAAATTTAGAAACCTCAAAAATGCCCAAACATGTAGCAATTATCATGGACGGCAACAGACGCTATTCTAAGATTCAGGGAAATATGGATGTTGTAAAAGGACATGAAATTGGAGTAGACACTCTGGAAAAAGTTTTAGACTGGACAATAGAACTTGGAATTGAAATAGTAACAGCATATGCATTCTCAACAGAAAACTTTAACAGACCGGAACACGAAGTGGAAGGACTGATGAATTTATTCTTCAAAAACTTTAAAAGACTGGTTGATCATGAAAAAATCCATAAAAACGAAGTAAAAGTCAAAGTAGTGGGAAGAATCGATTTATTGCCTGACAATGTAAAAGAAGCTATTAACGATGCAGAAGAAGCAACTAAAAACTATAACAAAAGACAACTTAATTTAGCTATCGGATATGACGGCCGTTTAGAAATCGTAGATTCAGTTAAAAAAATCATCAGAGATATTGAAAAAGGATTAATAACAGTTGACGATGTTGATGAAGATTTAATAAGTAAAAACCTTTATACTGCAGGATTGGACGACCCCAATTTAATTATCAGAACAAGCGGAGAAGAAAGATTAAGCGGATTCCTACTCTGGCAATCATCATACTCTGAATTATACTTCTGTGAAAGTTTATGGCCGGAACTTAGAAAAGTAGATTTCTTAAGAGCCATCAGATCATACCAAGAAAGAGAACGTAGATTTGGAGTATAAAAAATATGATAGATACACACTGCCACATAGATTTTGAAGACTATAACAACGATAGAACAGACGTAATTAAAAGAGCAAAAGAAAAGCTGGATGCAGTAATTAACTCCGGAACAAATCTTGAAGGAAATCAGACTGTTTTAAATTTATCAAAAGAAAATGAAGGATTTATTTATCCGACTTTCGGATTCCACCCTGTAACTTCACAGGAATGTACCGCTGAAGAACTGCACGAAGCTCAAAAACATTTAATTGACAATATCGATGATATTGTAGCTATTGGTGAAGTGGGAATGGACTTTTTTTACGTAAAAGACAAATCCCTAAGGGCAAGACAAAAAGAAATATTCACCAGCTTTATTGAAATAGCCAATGATTATAAAGTTCCTTTGCTTATGCATGTTCGCGACTGCGAGAAAAAAGCATTGAATCTCATCAATGAATACGAAGACCTGCCATATGCAGTATTTCACTGCTTTAGCGGAAGCCTAAAAACAGCTAAAAGAATAATGGAGCATGACAACTATTACATGAGCTTTTCCACAATGCTTTGCTACTCACAAAGACATCAGGAACTAATAAAAGACATTCCATTGGATCATGTTCTGACTGAAACAGACAGTCCCTATTTAGCCATGACAAAAGAAGAAAGAAATGAACCTGCAAATGTTGTTAAGGCCTGTGAAAAAATAGCTGAAATTAAAGAAATGGATTTGAACACTGTTGATGAAATAACAACCAACAATGCGAAAAGAGTATTTAACATCTAATCTTTTAACAAGAGATTTAGATTCAATACACTAAATCCTTTATCTACTTCTGTATAAATAACCAATGTAAATTTATCCAAATCTTTTAAAAGAGCATCCAATTTTTCAAAAGGAATATCAACAGCATTTAAATAAACATTAAAATCTTTTTGAGCGAATCTTACCGGTTTTCTGCAAAACAATTTAAATTCATAAAGATACAATTCAATTCTGTCTCCCAAATCTTCAGGATTTCCGTTTCCGTTTAACAGAAAGTCAATAATGTCTTCCTGCAGAATCTTACCTTCATTATCCATATCTATCTGAAGACTTTCCATTTCCTTCAGCTCATTTAAAAGCTCATCTTTTTCATTCTGACTATACATAAAGATTAATTATTTTTAATAATATTTAAACCCATACTACATTAGCTGTTGTAAAGACATAATTATTGGAAAATACCGGATTGTACAGTTTATTTGTAGAATCTGCTGTATTAAAACTCATAGCTACTGATTTTCTCAAATTATAATTAATCCTATCTCCGATTGAATCCAGTTCTTTTTTATTATAATCAGCACTTGCTTTTGCATAGACTTTAAACTGTATTTTTTGCTTTCCATAATTTTCATCTATTCCTGATGAATTATAACTAACATTCACAATACTTACACTGTAGGGGTGTTTTAAGCCTTCCATGTCATCATATTCATTAAATGTTTCCTTCGGATATATTGCACTTGATGATGATGCAACACCTTCATCAGCACCTGATTTTGCAGCTGCCATTGCTATGTTAAGTTCATTTTCATTAGCTATCATGAATATTGAAATCATTAAAACAACTATTAAAGACCCAACCAGCAACATATATTCTCCGCTGAGCTGACCTTTTTCATCATTCATATTATCACAATCTCCCCCTCTCGATTTTCAATTAAATAACTCCGTCCACCGTACAACTCATAATTTCTATTAATATCTGCCGGCAAAATAGCCACTTCACCTTTTTTATTTGAGTATTCAATTGTTAATTTGCTTTTTTCAACTGTAATCTTATATGCATACTCTTTTTGAGGCAGCAAAACTTTTTTGGAAAACCCTTCACCATTTGAGTTAACCTGATTTATACAGTTAGCCAGATTATCCAAAATCAGCCTGTGGCTGAAACTTGATTCAATATTTTTATCTGATTCAAAATTTGACTGTGCATAAAACAGTATTGATGCAACTATCAATAGCATTATAAAAATAGAAAAAATGGCTTCTAGTGATATAACTCCTTTTTTATCCATATTTTTTAATTATCCTGATAATTAATAAACTTTGTTTAAATTAAAGTGAAATATTGATGTTAAATTCTTTTTTACTTTCATAATTATTAAATAGAAGTTAAATCAAAAAATTGTATTATGAAAGGTAAAGTAATCTTTATTGGAGCAGGTCCCGGTGACCCGGATTTAGTAACTGTCAAAGGAAGAAATGTTATTGAAAAAGCAGATGTTATTGTTTATGCAGGATCTTTAGTTAATAAAGAAGTTTTAAATCCAAGAAAAGAAGACTGTGTTGTTTACAACAGCGCTGTATTGAATTTAGAGGAAACAACTGAAATTTGCCGTGAAGCAACTTCCAAAGGACAGTTAGTAGCTAGAGTCCATACTGGAGACCCTTCCATTTATGGAGCTATCGGTGAGCAAATCAGAGAGTTGCAAAAATATGATATTGAATATGATATTATTCCGGGAGTAAGTTCATTATTTGGTACAGCCAGCGTACTTGAAACAGAATTGACATTACCTGAAATTTCACAAACAGTTATTATTACACGTCCCGAAGGCAGGACTCCCAAGCCACGTAGTGAAAGCATTTCCAGCTTATCCAAACACCAGGCAACTATGTGTATCTTTTTGGGAATTGGTATGATTGATAAAGTTGTTGATGAATTGCTGGTCGGATATAGTGAGGATACTCCTATAGCAGTTGTAAAAAAAGCAACTTGGGATGACCAGGAAATAATTAGAGGAACCTTAAAGAATATTGCACAAAAAGTAAAAGATGCTAATATAACAAAGACTGCAATGATTGTAGTTGGAGATGTGTTAAACCCTGGAGATTTCACACCATCTAAGCTATATGATCCAAACTTTAAACATGAATATAGATAATTTTTAACTATATTCATCTTTTATACTGTTCATTAATTTAAGCTTATTGAAAGCTACATCCTTAGTAGCTCTTCTTAACCCGCAGTCAGGGTCTAAAATCATATTATCTTTTCCAAGAATTTCAACACCTTTAGCTATCAGGCCTTCAATTTTTTCTTTTGAATCAACTTCATTTATGGAAGTGTCAAGACAACCAAAGCCTATTTTTTTATTCCTGATTAAAGATGAGTTTTCTTCTAAAATTTTAATGTTAATGTCGTTTCCTGCAAATTCACAGTCCAAAATATCAATATTGAATTTAATCAAATCTTTGAAAACATTATCCAAATTACCGCAAACATGCATAGCTAATGGAACACTAAGATTTTCACCAATTATATCAATAGCTTTACTGGCTACTTTCAAATCAACCAGACCAGTAGATAAAAACGGTTCATCAACTTGAATATAAACCGGATTAATCTTTTTTTCAATAGCTTCAACTTCATGTTTAAGACTTCTGGCCAAATCCAAAATTGCATCTTCCTTATGTTTATAGAAAGACTCAATTCTTGATGAATAAACAATTGTGGAAGGACCAGTTATGATTCCCTTAATTCCTTTACCTTCAGGAATATTTCCATTAAAATAATCATTCATGACTTTTTTAGCATATTTTAAATCATCAATGGAAATTTCTTTTGTAGGCTGTCTGATTTTAGAAGTGATAACAGTATTATTGTCTTCCAACTGCATTCCAGGAATAAAATTAGTAAAAGTAGAAACCATATCTCCACGAACCTGACCATCAGAAATAATGTCAACTCCAGCATCAAGTTGTGAGATTACAGTTTGTTTTATAGACTCCTTAAAAGGATCATAAGCTCCAAATACATTTAATATTTTATCTTTTGCAGTAGTTGGAGATTTTATTTCAGCAGGAAAACTGCCAACAACAGTAGAAATCATAAACTCATCTATTTGATATTTAATGTTCTTATTTTCTCAATCTCGGCCATGTCAACCGGCAACTCTACAACTGCAGTACCATAACATGGTTTGGTATATGGAATAAGTACAGTTCCTTTTTTTGAATCAACACCAATAGGAATCGGAGTTATACCAATAACACGAGATCCTAAAATTTCTTCTCCAGCATTGACATAAACGATTTCTGGAGCTTTAAATCTGATAAGTCTGGCACAATCTTTAAAGCCTGCCTGTGATGCCAAAATTTCATAATTATCAGACTGCTGAAGATAAGTATCTAAACAAAAAGACATTTTATTATAACTCCTTCAATACTTTATCTAGGTTAACTTTAATTGGATTTGGATTATGAAATGCTCTTACAGAAATAACTTCTGCATCAGTATTTTCACTGACAATTTCAGTATATTCCTTTAACAACTCAGAATCCTTTTCAAATACAAGTGCAATAGATTTGGTTTGTAGAAGCTGATAGAAAGTTACAAAATAGGATGCTGCTGCATCTTTATGTACAAATCCTAACAACAAATCATATTCCCCTTCCTGAACATTAGCTAAGCAGTCGTCCAAGTCAACCATTTCCTGAATATAATATTTTTCCGGATCAGAAACTTTAACTAATTTGGAAGCTGCAGGATTGGCAGCAATTGTCACATCATAACCTTTTTCAGATAATTTATAAGACGCATAAATTGACATAGGTGTTTGTGATGGGGTTTCCGGACATCCCAATAATATTAATGCTTTCATCTCTTTTCAACCTCTTTAAATATTCTTATTAGTTCTTGATTTAAGTGTAACAACATTAGCCAATATCAATGCTCCCAAAAAGATAAATGAAAGCAACGCTAATCCGTTAATAGATCTGTTAAATATAAACATACCGATTAATGCCTGTGCAATAAATGCAGTTAATGCACCTGTCAATAACACTTCCCTACCTAAGTATTTCTTATTATTATTTTCTCTTTTTTCCCTATACATGGTCAATATTTTTAAACCGATTATGATAGTTCCTAAAACAAAAACTATTAAACCGACAAGACCTAAATAACCAAAGTCAAATCCATATCCGAAAATACCTGGAAGCATATAATCGATTGTATCTTTCTGATTTACAAGCACTCCGCAGAACAATGGGAATGGCAAACCAAAGAATATGATTAATTGCATCGGCAGGGTAATATATCCTTCAGCAAATGCTGTTCCTTCAGTACCCCAGAAAGAAGCAGCACCATTATGTCCGATTAACTGGATGTTATTTAATACCATTTTAATACTGGATGAAGAGTACTGTTCAATTCTTCCTAACCTTAACAATGGAGAGAAAATAGTCATTCCAGTTATTCTAGCTACTATTTCAAGTCCGAAAAAACCTGCAAGAGCTGCTCCGAAAAACATTAAAATCCTTTTAAGTGTAAATACTGATTTTTCTCTGAAAGATTTGGAAATTATGATGTATCCAATAAACAAACCTAATATCCATAATATTAAGAAAGATCTGTGCATTAATCCACCGAAAATGGTAATACCTGCAAGGAACAATAAAACAACTTTTCTAAGAGGTCGTACATCCACTCCCGAACTCTTCATCACCTTCAGCGATGCAAATGCAGAAACAATAGCCATTAAAGCAATTGGCCCAAATGGATGTGTAAATTCATTCTGACTAGATGAAATTATTAGTAAAAGAATATCTGCTCCAAAAAGAAGTGTGAACCCACCAGCTAAAAAGAGAGATAAAAACGTTACAACACTAAGTGACAATGGAATTAAATTAAGACAAAAGACTAATGTAACAAATAACATTGCCCCTACTTCTAAGATTAGTTGTAAATGATTCTGAGCTATTAACATCATAATTTAATCACAATTTTAAATTTTATTTTTTTGAAAATTTATAAATGGACTGACCGGGATTTGAACCCGGGGCCTCCGCCATGCCAAGGCGACGATCTACCATCTGAGCTACCAGCCCATAATAATAAAAACTAAATATAATATATAATATTTAGTTGTTTTTAATATAAAACTATTTACCTTCATTACCCAAATCATAAATATTATCTATGATAATTTGGAATAAATCATCAGTTTTGAAATCAATTTTTTCATGAGGATTAACAATAAAAGCCAAAGCTTTCTGTATAACTTCATCTATATCATTGGATCTAAACATTAAACCCTGATCGATATAATACTGATCTACAGCTAATGTTTTACCTGGATAACATGAAATAACAGGAGTCTGCAATATGGCTGCTTCCCTATTCATAGTTCCCCCTGCTCCAATTACCAAATCCGCTTTTTTCATTAAGCTTGAAGTATCGACAGGAGGCTCTAAAATAGTAACATCATCAATGCCTTCAAAGATTTCTGCCTGTGCTTTGAATCTTGGCAATATCAATATATTAGCATATTCTTTTAATACATCAACAATTGGAGATAAAACTGATTTATGACAATCTGCATCTAAATAAGATGCTAAAGATGGTTCAGGTCTCATCAAAATAGTTTTTGGATATTTCAATTTAAGGTCCAAATCATCAAAAATATTGTCGTTATATTCAAAGCTCTTAAAATGCATCAATTCAGAAGTTCCGTTATATGGAATGATACTGTTAGGGTCTGCTCCAAATTGCATTAATTTCCAGATATCAATTTTATTTGGTGTGATAATTCTGTTACATAACGGGAGAGTTAATTTATTTGCAGCTAATGCATGTTCATTATCCAAAACATACAAACTTGGAATTCCCAAACCAAATGCTATTCTTGGAAGTTCAATAGAATGCTTGCTAAGTGCAACATCCACCTTTTCATCATTAATAACATCTACAAGTTCATAAACACGTGAAGTACTTTCTTTAAGCTTATCATATAAACTTACTCCATGTTTTCCAACAGAAATAAAGTCTATATCATACATATTCATCAGTTTATGAATATCTCCAAAGTCTCTGGCTGTAATTATTAAATCTTCTCCTTCAGATTCCAAATATTTAATGACATCTTTAAAAAACCTTACATGAGGCGCATTTGAAATATCAATCCATATTTTCAATGAAACCACCTTAACTATCTTTTTGTTTATTAATAGCTGAGATGATTTCTGATAAACCTTCACCTTGTTTTAAACTAGCTTTAATAACTTGAACATCTGGATTTAAACGTTTTGCATCATTAACCATCTTATCCGCATCTGCACCAACAGCATCAGCTAAATCCACTTTATTAATAACAACTAAATCGGAAGTTTGGAAAATCAATGGGTGTTTTTCTACAGTATCATCACCTTCAGTAACACTTACAACAACAATTCTCATGTGAGAACCTAAGTCAAAATCAACAGGACATATTAAATTACCTACATTTTCAATAATAACCATGTCCAAATCGTCTAACGGTAAATCTCCAAGTCCATGACCTACCAAATGAGCATCTAAATGGCATTCTTTACCTGTGTTTAAACCAACTACTGGAGCATTATGTTTTTCTATTCTGCCTGCGTCAAATTTACTAATTACATCTCCTGCAATTACACCGATTTTATCATCAGTATTTTCAATAATGTTTTCAATTAATGTAGTTTTACCGGAACCAATAGCTCCAACAAAATCAACACAGAAAATGTTTTTTTCTTCAAGATTTTCTTTATTTCTATTTGCTAATCTTTTATTAGCATCCATGATATTTTTTTGTACTTCTACATCAGCTACATTATGCATAATCAATTCCTCCTATCTAATCATCATCAGGTTTCTCAATAACAATATTTTTAACAACACAATCTTTTCCGTTTAAAATAGATATTCTTTTATTTCCACATTTCGGACATTCTACAATTGGAGCATAGTGATCTTTATCATCCAGTTCTGCTACTCCTTTAAATCCGCATTCAGGACAATCAATTTCAACAGGTATCTCTTCAATTTTAATATCGGCATCATCAACTATGGTATTTTCCACTAAAACGCTTAACATGAAACGTAACTGTTCAGGGTTTATCATAGCCAATCTGCCAATTTCAATACCAACTTCAGTAACTTCAGTTGCATTGTTACTTTCTGCAGTATCTATTACTGCATTTATTATTCCTTGAGCCATAGATAATTCATGCATTTTATTTCTCCTACATATTCAGAAAAAATCTTAATATTATAATTATAGTTAGGATGATTAATAAATATTGTTAATTAATGTGAAAATCAAAAAAAATAAGTTTTATAAAAAAATAAAATGGATAAAAATTAATTTATCCCATCTTATAAGCATCATATGCAGCATATATAGCAAATATTAATGAAATAAATGATACCATAGGTGATACCATTGATGTTAATACAGCTAAAACAAGTGCTATAACAAACATTATTATACCTTTTTGAGTTTCACCTTGTACTACTTGACCAATACCTGGTAAAAATAAGGAAATAATAGCTGCTACTATTGGACTAACCATAATACCCCTCCATAATTCAATTAAAAAACCAATACAAAATTATCGTATTATGTATATATTAACATTGAAAATATTTAAAGTTTCCTACTGTATTTCCATTTAATATTCAAAAAAATTGTAATAGATTAAACGAAGAAAAATAAAATAAATTATTTTAATTCTAACCATAATTCATTAGCATCTTCGTTGGCAGAGTCAATTTTTAGAGCCCTTTTTGTAAACATTTTGGCTCCATTTCTATCACCCTGTTCATATAATATTCTACCAAATAAAGCCCATGCATCAGCATATTCATCATCAATTTCAACCAGCTCATTTAATGATTCTTTTGAGTTGAAATAATCTCCTTGTGAATATAAATCATAAGCTTCTTCATATAATGTTTCAAGAGTTATATCATTAGTAGAAATCTCTTCAATTTCATTTTCCTCAACTTTTTCAATAGCTGTTTTTTTAGGATTTTGTGAAATCAGAGTGCACATATAATTTAAAATATATTCAGTTGCTTTTTTGTGAAGTGGCTTATTATCATTTCCGCATTTCGGAGAATAAATACATGAAGGACATCCGTCATGACAGTTACAATTTTTAAGCAGATCTCTTGTAGATTTTAATAAATCAACAAATACATCAACAGCCTTTTGTGTTATTCCAATTCCCCCTTCATAGGCATCATAAATGAATATTGTAGCTTCCTGAGTGTCTTCATGATAATTTGTAGATAATCCTCCAATGTCAAATCTGTCACACATTACATGAAGCGGGAACAAACCTATTAATGCATGTTCCGCACCGTGAAGTCCACCTTCAAAGACTTCCTCTTCACCTTTATATAAATCTTCAAGATTATTTTTAACTTCACGTGGAACTGTAAACCATAATCCTTTTGTTCTGAATTTTAAAGGTGGCAAATCTAAATTAAACTGTCCGATTACTTTTGAAAAATGCATTTTCTTATATCTGTAATAGTCTTCCTCTACAGTTAATTCACCGAAATGGATTTTTAAATTGCCGTATTTTGTTTTGGATAATTTTTTCTCAATATTGATATGTACCTTATTTAAAACCATGGTATGATAATCTACAGTGTTTTTAGAAACATTTACAAAATGACTGGCTAAATTAACACTGTCTACCTGATATGTTTCACCTTTATTAATTAAAATAGCTCCTTCATGTGCTTCCCTATAAACCTGTGAGCGTTCCATAACCTCTAAAAGTTTACCATTATTCATTACTCTGAATTCATCATTGGATAACTGATCAAGAGAATGTGACATTGCCGGATTGTCATCATATGGGTAAATATAATCTCCACGGGGATTTTGATATAAATCCTTTTTAGAAACCAATTTGTCCAGGACTTCTTTATCCACTCCAAAATAATCCATAGCTTCATCTTTTTTAAGAGTTAATTCTTTAGCGGCACACAATAAATGGGCTTCCTGCAATATATGGTTTGACAAATCAATTATTACATTTTCATGAGGTTTATCAAAAAAGAAATCATGATTATTCATAAAATACTGATCTAGCTGATTTTCAAAGGCAACCAAAATAGCTAATGATTTCTGATTGCTTCTGCCTGCCCTTCCGCTTTGCTGCCATGTGGAAATCATAGTTCCGGGATATCCTGAAATAATAACTGCATCAAGTGAACCTATATTGATACCTAATTCCAAAGCATTTGTACATGTAACTCCAAGATATTTACGTGATTTCAATCCGTCCTCAATTTCACGTCTTTCATCTGCCTGATAACCTGCCCTATATGCAGTTATTCTGTGGGTCAATTTTTTCTTAATATTATCCATGTCTTTTTTAGCCCACATAGCTATTAATTCAGTTATTTTACGTGAAACAGTAAAACATAATGTTTGAATGTCTTTTAACATCAGATAAACAAATATATTTTCTGTTTCAATGTGTACAGAAGGTGCCTCTTCACTGTTGTGTTTTTTTCTTCTGTAATTTCTGAATGGATTGTACAATATAAAATCTTTTTCTCCGCTTGGAGATGTATCATTATCCACTAATCTGAACTTCTCACCTGTTAATCTGTTAGCCAGTTCCAATGGATTGGCCAATGTTGCAGAAGATAATATAAACTGAGGATTTGCTCCGTAGAAATTAGCTATTCTTTTTAGTCTTCGAATAAGATAAGCCACATTTGAGCCGAAAATACCCTTATAATAATGGGATTCATCAATGACAATGAATTTCAGATTGCTGTAAAAACGTTTCCACTGGTGATGCCAGGACAGAATAAGATGCAGCTGATAGGGATTTGTTAGAATAATCCTTGATTTTTGACGAATATCATATCTTTTGGATTTTGGAGTATCCCCGTCATATGTATTAGGATTAATTTTAATGTCCAGGGATTTTTCAAGATTTTCCAAAACATGGAGCTGATCGTTTGACAGCGCCTTTGCAGGGTAAATATATAATGCTGTGGCATCTTCATCTTCAATCATTGTTTCCATAATCGGCAAATTGAAAGCCAATGTTTTACCTGAAGCTGTAGGTGTTGTAATGATTACATTTTCATCATTTTGAATGGCCTCATAAGTTTCTGATTGATGTTTATATAATTTAGCATTTTTTGACTTTAAATAATCAACAATTTTAGGATTTAAATTATCAACTTTTTTATAGCTAGCTTTTCTGGCAGGAATAGTTTCTACATGAGCTATTCTGTCCCTGTACCTCACATCATTTTTAAACATATCAATTGTTGATTTGGTCATAATAATCTTGAAAAAAAGTTATCCATTAATAAATAATATATGAATAAATTAAATATTTAAATTATTCGTGTAAATGATACTTATCAAATGCTCTGTAGAGTATTTTATATAGTTAACATATATAAATAATAAATAATTAACAAAATGAGGACAACAATGATTAGTTACGAAGAATTTGAAGATATTGTTGTAAACACACTGAAAAGGAACATTTCTTCAAATGAAGATCAAAAAAAAGCCATTTCATCTCATGCAAATGAATCTCTTTTCATAGTAGCAGGACCAGGATCCGGAAAAACTACTGTAATTGTACTTAAAATACTTAAATATATTTTTGTTGATGATATTGCTCCAGATGAAATTTTAGCAACTACTTTTACTAGAAAAGCAGCAAATGAACTGCATTCACGTATTTTAAGCTGGGGAGATCAAATTAAAAACTATCTTTTAGACAACATTGTTGAAGATGATCCTGTTAAAGAAATGGAATTAATGGATTTCATTGAAAAAAAGATAGATTTAAACAAAATCAATATTGGAACTACTGACAGTGTAGCTGAAGATTTACTGAGAATTCATAGAGAGCCTGGAACGAATCAACCATTGGTAATTGAAGATTTCGTTACAAAGTCTGCTATGACAAATATTCTTCTTAAAGACAATATATACTTAAATGAAAATTTAAAGGAATATCTTAAAAGCTTTACACCTAAAGAAAAACTGGAAGAACCTTCAAAAATGGCAGAAATCATTCTAAATATGAAAAACAGAATGTACTATGACCAGGTGAATTTTGATGAAATCTATGATAAATTTGAAGAAGGTAGCGGAGCCAAATTAACTCTCAACTGTATAAAAGATTACGAAGATGAATTGAAAAAAAGAAATATTATAGATTTCCCAATGCTTGAATTTAAATTTCTAAATAAACTTAAAAATCATAAATTGGACATTTTTTTAGACAACATAAAAATCATTTTAATTGATGAATATCAGGACACCAATCTGATTCAGGAAGATATCTATTTTACAATAGCCGAATACGGTCTAAAAAATAACGGCAGCATAACTGTTGTAGGTGACGATGACCAGTCCCTTTATCGTTTTAGAGGAGCTACTGTAGACTTATTTACAAATTTCAAAAAACGTGCACATGACAGGTTGGGAATTAATGTTGAAGAAATTAATTTAAAAACCAACTACAGATCCAGTGAAAATATTATCAATCACTGCAACCATTTTGTAGAACTGGATAAAGAATATCAAAAAGCCAGAGTAGATGAAAAACCTAAAATCATTGCTCCCGATTTTGACAAAGATAAAATGCCCGTTTTAGGAATGTTCAGAAATAACCCTCAAATGTTAGCCAGGGATTTAACCCTGTTAATTAATAATCTCATAAACAATGGAGAAGCCTCTCTAAAAATCAGAAGAATATTGGATAAGGATTATTATGACACATTAAATGGCAATTCCAACTTACAATCCATTAATAAACAAAAACAGAATAATGCTAAAAAAAGCAAAAATTTAGAAAAAATTACATTAAAATTAGATGAAGAATACGGCTCTGCATCAGACATAGCTATTTTATCATATTCTCCTAAAGAAATGAAAGGAAGCAATCCCACATTTAATTTTTACTTAAGGAAAAATCTTAAAAAACTGAAAAAACCTATTGAAGTTTTTAATCCAAAAGGAAGAGACCTGCAGGATGTAAAACAAGTTGAAATATTTTGCGGATTAATTCTAGAATGTATTGATCCTCATGGAATAATCCAAAAATCCGATAAGCAAATCCAGAATTTAGCTGACAGAAATATGAACCGTTGGAGATACCGGGCAATAGACCACATTAAATCAAAACCTGAACCAAACGAACCTGTTTCATTATCTGAATTTGTGATTTCATGGCAAAACCGCCACCCTAAAAACCGTGACAAATGGCCAGAAAGTGCAAGTTTAATGGAATTAGCATATAAATTGATTACATGGATTGAAGAACTTCAGGATGATGTTGAAGGAATTGTATACTTAGAAGCTATTACAAGGTCAATTAAACAAACGGGATTTTTCAATAAATATTCTGGAAATATTGTATTTACCAATTCAAAAACCGAAAGGGAATCTGTTCTTGAAGCTATATGGAATATTTTCATTCCAATAGCTACCGGAGGGGTTGGAATTGATGAAGATCTTCTTGAAACACTGCCTGATGACAGAATAAACATAATGTCTATTCATCAATCTAAAGGATTGGAGTTTCCTTTAGTAATTGTTGATGTAGGCAGCAGATTTAAAAAGAACACAGTAAATACTCAAAATTTAAGATTTCCGAAACTGGAACCTAAAAACAGAAGCATAGAAGATAGTGTGCGTTGTTTCAGTTCTCTTGGAGAATCAGAAAGAAGTGAAAAGGACAGATCATTTGATGATTTAACAAGACTTTATTTCGTTGCATTTTCCAGAGCTGAAAATGTTTTACTTCTTATTGGATTATTGCCGTCACTTGACGGATATGCAGTTAACAATAACCTTAAACAAATTCCTAATGTTGCCCTTGGCTGGAACAGAGATGAACAATTAGTCGGATTTGATGAAATATATTTAATATGAAAAAGGAGACTTAAAAAATGAAATTATCTTCAAGATCTAAAGCATATATGATTCCGGAATATAGTTTAACTGGAGATTTACTCTCCTTTTTAACCTGTAATTTACAGTACAGATATCAAAATAAAGGTACTCTTCCTCCGTCAATGCCTATCCAATTATGGTTTGGAGAATTTATACACGGAGTAATGGAAGAAGCTTACCTGCAGTGGGAACTGAATAAAACACCGTTTCCATGGGACTGGAAAAAAGATATCAGACCTATTGAAAATATGATTGATGCAAGGCTGCAGGTAAGAGGGCTTTATCCTCCGAAAGAACATTTCTTTTCAACAAATCATCCAAGTAATGAAAATGTTGATGTCAATGAAAGAGACCATAAAAAATTAGCCAGCGCAAGAGCCGAAAGAGCTATTAATTACTGGGGTCCTCATTTATTCCCTCTGATTGATTCTGCAGAATTGCTAATAAAAGGAATCAGAAATATGCCCCATTACGACAAAAACACCAGCCGTTCCAATTATTATGGAATTAATGGTGTTATTGATGTTTTAAGCTCATTGAAAATTAATGAAACAATTGAAAATACCAGACAAACCACATTGGATTCCTACAGAAATAAAATCATTGAATATTTAAAAAATGACAAAGAGTTCCAGGAACATATAAACAGCATTGATGGTGATGAATACGAAGTAATCATTGATTATAAGGGAATGAGAAGACCTTCAAATCAAAGAGAAGATGATGAAACATGGATTCGTCACAAATGGCAAATTTTAACATATGCCTGGCTTAGACGTCAGCAGGCAGATGCCAAACCAATTGTTGCAGGAATTATTTTCTATTTAAATGAACTTGTTCCGTCAAAAGAAGACCTGATTGTTGTTCAGCAGGATATTCACAATAACCTGACGGACATTCCAAAAGAGGGTGAATTTAAAAAAGATGTTGCATTAATTGAAAACTGGGATGAAGACGCCAAGGTTCCGGAATTAAGTTCAGAATTTAAAACAGCAAGATCAATCAGAATAATTAATATTAACAATGAGGAAATTGAAAAAGCTTTAAATGAATTCGACAATGTTGTGAATAATATTGAATCATCTTTAATTAAAGAAATCAAAGGCTGTAAAATTCAAGACGCATGGAAAGCACAGGGAGATGAAAGAACCTGTGATGCATGTGATTTCAAAACATTCTGTAAAAATAAAAAAACAAAACCAAAAGAATTTACTATTCCTTAAAATAATATATAAATAAGTGATATTATGAGTAGTTTAGAAACCAATCAAGAGTATAGTAAGATACTTGAAGACAATGTTAAATTAACCTGTAAAGCTGTAGCTGTTAAATTATTAGCCAGTGAAGAAGAGCTTCCTGAAGGCTATGATTTAATAGATGAAAAAATCAGACATTGTGAAATGATTAGAAAAGCATCATATGGAGAAAAATTTTACAGTACCATTGAACAGCAATCCTGTTTAGGCGGAGCTGGAGCTATCGGTCTTAGAGATATGCCTCCTAAATTAGCTAGTGGAGAAAAATATTTTGAATTAGGAAGATTTAAAGATTTAAAAACAGCAAAAGCAGCTACTGAAAAACTTTCAATAATCAAAGAAAGATACTGGGGAATTGTTTATTCACCTTTAGATGAAGCTACTTTTAAACCTGATGTAGTTTTAATAATTACAGAACCTGTTGGTGGAATGAAATTAGCTCAAACTATTGTTTATTCTTCCGGAGATAAAGTAAGACCTAATTTTGCAGGTATCCAATCCCTTTGTGGTGACGCTTTAGCTAATCCATTTATAACTGGAGGAGTTAATTTTACTTTAGGCTGTGACGGTTCCAGAAATGCTGCTGATATTAAAGATAATGAAATGACCATTGGAATTAGTGGTGAAAAATTAGAAGAAGTTATTTCAAACCTACAAGCTATCTAATAACTTTAAATAATCATCATAATGATTTATATTTAATAATTCCAGCTCATTTTTTTCTTTTATTCCATAAAAAGTGTAACCATCACCAAATATTTTTCTTAAAATCGGATTTAAATTATCGTTTTCATTTTCTAAATATTTTATCATATTATCCTTAAATACCACAAAAGGCATTCCCAATCCTTCAGCAGTGTCTAGCAAACCTGTTTTTCTACGTCTTAAAACAGCTATTGTTTTTTCAGGATTATCTGAATTTTTACAAACATTAATCATTTCATTAAATGTTTCACTTGATACTGTCGGCTGGTCTCCAGTTATGCAAAGTGCAAAATCAGAACTGATATTTTTTAAACCATTTAAAAGAGATACTGATAAACCTACATCAACAGGATTATTTTCTATAAACTTTACAGAATCTTTATAATTATCAAAAACAACCTCTTTTATTTCATCACTGTAATGACCTAATACAACAATACATTCATCTACATTTGAGGATAATGCATTATCAATAGTTGTCTCTAAAACAGTTTTATTTTGAAACGGAAGAACAAGTTTGTTTTTTACTGAAATATTTCGGGAAATCTGATCCTTTCTCATACGGGAATTTTTACCTGCAGCGGTAATAATAGCTGAAACTGTCATAATAAACACTAAAAAAAAGTAAAGTAAAAGATAAATAATTATCTTCAACTTGGAATGAATCTTTCTATCTTACCATAAATTGCCATGCCTGTACCTGAACCTTCAGTCCACATTACTATTTTGACTGGATAATCATGATTATTTGTAACTTTAATATCTTCAGAAGGATTAAATCCAAATAATACTGCATCATTATCTCCACACATACCTACTGGCAATCCAAATCCTTCAGCAAGAACAGCTGCTCTTAATACTCTAGCTGGTGGACATACACCATGAGAAGCACTGCCTCCAGGAGCATTACTATCAGAAGCAGAACCAAAATCAATATATGCTTTTCCATTTCCACTTGAATTTGGTGGAATTACTGTATTATTCCATGCATCTACAAAAGATCTTGCATTAAATTCTCTTACTCCGTCTCCATATTCAGGGTGAGAACCTAAAGAAGTAGAATAAACTTCACCATCTTCTTCTGTAACATTACCCATATACAATACAATAGGAGTGCCGTCAGGATATGCTGCCACATAATCGGACACATTATCACCAAATATGATGGACACATTACCCGCACTTATATTGTTTCTTCCGTCAGAAAAGTTAACAATTCCGCGTTCCAGTGTGAAGTTAGATTTGTCGGAATCATAATTGTACCAATTTTGAATAGTTGTAGTATTGTAATACTTGCCTCCAAAATCAGTATTTTTAATTTCTGAAGTAGGAATTGATTCAACAACAGTACCATTTTCCACAACATCAACACCGTCAGATGTTTTGGTTAAAATCTTATAAGGTGCACTGTAACCCCATACATAAGTATGCGGAGCTTTAACAGCTAATTGATTACCTTCATAAGTCAAATAACCGGGACCTTCAAATCCCTGTGCCTTACCATAAGAATCTATACCTTCAGTGGATATTGTAGTAAAGTCAAATGGAACAGTTCCAGTTGTTAAAGTTATTAGTATACCCTGCAAATCAAGACTTTTAATCTGATGAGCCATAAAAGGCAAATTACCTAACAAAGGTAATTGAATTGATTGATTTTCACCTAAAATGGAATCCCCTTCAAACATAGACTGACCAATAGGCAAATTATAATCCTTTGCAAAAGATTCACCAGTGTATGCAGTATGATTTACAAAAGAAAATGCGAATAAAAGTAAAGAAATAAAGAATAATGCCAATATTATCTTAATAGATGTACTTCTCCATTCATAACTCATATTATTTAACACCTTCAATAATAATATAACAATAGTATATTTAGTTACTATTATATTTATATATTTTTATTCTAATGAATACGAACTAAAGGTTTTCAGACAAGAGCCTTATCCTTTCTTGAATCTCAATAATAGCTTCCTGACCGTTGCCTCCAATGAAAAGTGCATCTTCATGAGAAAATTCAGCGATAAGAGCAATTATTTCATCTAATGAGTTAGCTACCTCAATTCTACCCTCATAACCAAGTCTGTTTAAACGATAAAGTCCCATATCAACAGTATCATCTAATCCCGGAAACAGAACAATAACTTCAGGATTATATTTAACCGCTTCATCCAAAATACTTAATCTATGTTCTTCATTAGCCCTTGGAGTACCTATAAATAAAGCATAGAAATCATTCTCATTTAAAACTGAAGTTAATGCATCTGAATTATCAGTTTTACCTACAAAAATTGAAGCATTATTAATTTTATAAACATTCATTCTTCCTTCAACTGCTTTAAAATCAGCTAAAGATTCCATAATAATGTCCTTAGGTATTTTAAGCTCAGTAGCTATAGCTGCAACCAAACCAGCATTTAATGCATTGAATCTGCCCCAAACTTGCAATTTTTCATCATATTCAAAGAAAGGAATAGCTTTACTGGCCACTTCTTTAAAATCAGCATTGAAATCCTGATTAAAAGCTGTAAAAACCGTTTTGCCTTCAAAGAATCTTACCAAAGTATTTTTATAATTGGCTATTGTCTTATGAACATCCATATGATCATTGCCAATATTGGTAAGGCCCACCATATCGAAATCAAAGCAATAATTGCAAAAATCAAGTGTCATATCACAAACTTCAACAAGTAAAATATCATAATCATCATTTGACGCTTCTAAAATTAAATCATAGTAACCTGAAAAGCCTCCACCACCATTTCCGCCAACTAAAACTTTTTTGCCCGCATTTTCCAAAATACTTTTTAACATATGGACACTTGTAGTTTTACCGTTAGTTCCTGTAATGCCAATAGTAAAAATGTCTTTATGTTTAGTTACAACATTGCTTAACAGTTTGCCTTTTTCAAGCAATTTATCTGCAAAAGCTCCTCCGTACATACTGGGACTAATAGCTATTGCATCACATTCTTCAATTGCACTTGAATTTGAAAAACCTAAATCAACAGTTAAATTATCAGAAACAATGGAAACAGTTTCACCACCACTGACCAAATTCATTGAAATCATAGGCAATTCCAAATCTGATAAATCAACATTACTATTTAAATCAGTGGCATAAACCTCCCAACCATGACTTAAAAGAGAATTGACTGCCTTTTTTCCTTCCACACCTAAACCTATAACTGCTGCTTTCATAAAAAAAATACCTTTATATTTTATAACAGTATAAACTATTGTTATTCAAGTATAAATATTATAACATTCATAACTCATTTAAAAGGTGAAATAATGTTTGAAGAGGAAAATGACAATAAAATATATCGTCTTATCATCACTAACGGCTATGACAAAAACAGAGAATATGCAAAATTTACCGAGCAAATATATTCTAAAACTGATTTTTTATGGAAAGAATCCATTTCCGGGTCTTATTCAACAGCCAATAAAGAATTTTTTGAAAAAATAGATGTTATAATCCTCTTAGCAGGTTTGTATAACAATAATAAGGAAAATTTTAATGATTTAATTGAAGCTAGTAAAAACTTTGATATTCCAATAGTTCTTGTAAGACCTCACGGACTTGAAGAAGTTCCTGAAAGTTTAGAAAAAGAAGCATCAACAATTGTAGGATGGAATGCAAACTGTATTGTAGATGCAATAAAAAATGCTGAGGAAATAGGCAGAATCTAAATCCCAACATTAATCACTTAAAAAAAAATAAAAAGTATCTAATTAGATACTTTTGAAATACCATTATTTTTTTCTACTTTAACCAAATTATCTGCAGCATTTTCAAGCTGGCTTTCATGAGTTACAATAATCATTTGCGGTAAAACAGTCATATCTTTTAACAAATTAATTAGCTCATGTCTTCTAAAGCTGTCTAAATGTATTGTAGGCTCGTCTAAAAGAATAGTGTCCAAATCACCTTTTGCCATAGCCTGAGTAATACCTAATCTTAAAGCAAGAGCAATAGCTATTTTTTCACCACCACTTACCATACTCATTGAAGCTTCACCTTCAGGACCGAATACAGTTACTTCATAGTCCTCATCCAATGTTAAATCAGAATAATTGAAGTTAAATTCATCAAAGAAGTCTTTAGTGTATTTCTGAATTACCGGCCTTGAACGGTTCCTCAATTCTTTTTGTATACCATTTTTAGAATACAATGTTCTGATATGATTTAACAAATCAATATAATCAGTAGTGTTTTTGTATTCCTGCTGGAATTTATAGTTAGTTAATATTTTTTCTGCCAAAACATTAACATTAGCTATTAATTCTTTAGCCTGACCTTTAATTTCTGAAAGCTCACCTGCAAATTCATCATATCTTCTTTCATAGACTTCATAGAAGTAGATTACTTTTTCGTATTTTTCTTTATCATAAACAGAAGCTTCTATTTTATTTTTCAGGATTTCAATCTGATTTAATGAAACACCAATATCATCTTTTTTAGAGATTAATTGAGATTCAAGAGCCTTTTTATTTTGAACAAAACCTTTAAGCTGATTAAATTCTCCTTCTTTATTTTTTAAATCAGTAATACGTGCCTGCAAATCAGCAGTACTCATATCCCCACTTAAATGAGGGTCCTGATCAATAGCTAATTTAATGTTTTTAACATGAACATCAACTTCATTATTAACCTGATTTAACTTATATTGAAGTTCAGTTTTACTGCTTAAAACATCAAGAGCTCCTTTTGATTTTATGTATGCATCATAATCCTCTTTATTTTCTTCACGTCCAACTTTCTCTTTAGAGATATCCAATATAAGTTCGCCTAATTTAGTATTGGTGTACTCTTTAGATTCCAGTCCGTCATCAATTTCATTAAGCCTAACCAGATCTTTTTCTAAATTATCAAATTTGTTTTTATATCCTATGATATCCTTAGATAATTCCTGGAGTCTGTTGTATTTTTCTTCAAAACTATCTTTATTTTTATTTAAAAGACGGATATTTTCCTTATTTTCCTCAATAGATTTTTCATTAATCTTAATTTCATTATTATAAGAATCAATCAATTCATTTTTCTTTTGAGGATTGATATCAGACTGACAGACAGGACATTTATTTTCAACATCTCCCAATTCATCTAAAGGTTTTTGTGCTGTTTCAATAGCCTGTTTAAATTTGACAATTTCCTCATTTTTAGAAATAATCTCAAGACTTAAATCCTTAACTTTATTGGAAACTTCTTCACTAAAGTTGTCAGTAACCTCTTCCAACTGAGTGAAATTATCAACATCTGTCAGAATATCCTGAGACAAACCGTTATCATACAGATTATCTTTAGTTACAGAAAAGAACCTTTCAATTTCATTTCTATTTCCTTCAATTGATTTGAGAAGTTGCTTTTTATCTTTTTCAAGCTGGGTAAGAGTAGCCAATTCTTTTTCCAGATTGATTTTTTGATTGTTTAATTTTTCAATCTGCTCATCAGCTGCTAAAAATTTATTATATCCCTCTTTTTTAGTTGCTAAAAGTTCTTCCTGTGTTGCAATTGAATCCAAATCTTTTTCAATTTTTTGTTTATCAAGCTCTAACTGTTGAATGCTTGTAACAGACTTTTCAAAGTCAAGATACAGGGGCAATTTCTTAACAAATTTTTCCAATCTTGCAATTTGCTCTTCAGCTTTTTTTATTTCATCCAAATTATCTTGAAGTGTTCTTTTATCATTTTCAAGAGACTCCAATCTTTTTTTCTCAGCATCCAAATTGTTATTGAAGTTATCAAAGATTTCCTTTTCCCTTTCCATATTGGTTTTTTCATTTTGCTTTTCAGCTTTCATCTCTTTGACTTCTTCAATTTGTTTTTCTAAATCAAGTCCTTTTTCTTTAAGACTGCCTAACAATGCTTTTTTATGATCATATTCCTCTTTTAATTCTTCAGATGAAAATAACTTACCTTTAAGTTCTGACTGGGTTTTTTCATAGTTGCTGATAATTGGCTGCAAGTTTTTCCATGCTTTTTCAAGGGAATCCAAACCTAATAATTTTCCGATTAACTGCTTTTTCTCAGATGAGGTTTTATCAACCAGTTCTGCAATTTCCCCCTGTCTTATGTATATTGCATTTAAAAACAAATCAGAATCAATATCCAAAATAGATTGGATTTCATTAGCTACCTCTTTATCTCCAGCACATGATGGGATAAATTGGCCTTTAGAAGTAGTTTTTTTAAGAAGTGTTGATTTCAAACCTGATTTGGTTTTTTCACGATGAATTTTATATTCTTTACCATTGGAAACAAATTCCAAATCAACATACATATTTTCATCACTGCCATTTCTTACCAGATCATCAATTTTTTTAGCAGTATGCTGTTTAAATAATGCGAAACTAATAGCTTCTAAAATAGTAGATTTTCCAGCACCATTTTCCCCTACAATAACTGTAATCCCATCACCAAACTTAATAACTTCATGACCATAGGATTTGAAATTGTTTAATGTTAATTTTGTAAAAATCATTGAATAGCCCCACTAAATCTTACCTGACCGTCTTCAGCTTTGTTTTCAGTTATTTCCTCACCGGAATCATCACGTATAATATTGTATTTTTCATTGAAAAACTGCTTAATCAAGTCCTCAGATTCCTCTGTTTTATTTTTTGAAAGCAAATCATATAATTCAACAGCTAAATTATTAACGTCTTCACTGTCATATTCCTTTAATTCATCGATTAAAAGCTCTTTAGGACCTAAAGCATTTTCATCATTAATGATGGCATCAACATCCACTTCCCTATCAAGTACATTGAATGTAGGTCTAATCATTAATGCCAAATCACCAAGTTCCCTATTAATGAATTCATAGATTTCACCTATGTTTGAATCTATATTGTTAATTTTAAGATTTAAAATAGGCTGTTTATCAAAATCTTTTATTGTATTTTTAATGGAATCTATTTCAGCGCCTAAATTTCTATAATCAATTGTTTTTACAATAAATTCACGGGGAATATCCATAGCAACTCTTTTAACATTCATTTTCGGTCCGTCTAAATCAACTACAATAAAACCTTTACCATTCTTTTTAAGGTCTATTAACTCACTAACATTCCAGGTTTCAGTTGAACCTGGATAAACGAGTTTTCCCTTACCAAAATCATCACAGATATAATTATGAATGTGGCCTAATGCATAATAATCAAAATTATCGGGAATATCACCAATTTCCAATTCATACTGTAGATTAAAATATTTGTCAATTCCCTGATGTAAAACAAGAATAGATTTTTCGTGATTTTCTGCTTTTTTAGATAATTCATCTAATTTGCTTTTAAGATTTTTGTTTTGGGAAGCCGGATAAAAAGGCAGTCCTGCAATAAAAACATCATCATGCATATAATTTGTATTAATAGGGCTTATTAACTTTAAACCAAATTTTTTAAATAAAACTTGAGGAGGTATAGCTCCGTTACGGTTTACAATATCATGATTTCCTGCAATTGCATACATTGGTATTCCTGCACCTTTCAGTTTAAGCAAACCTTTTTGAAAAGCTAAAAGAGCACTTGGTGACGGTCTTGCTGAATCAAATAAATCTCCACTATGTATTACAAAATCGACCTTTTCTTCGATTATTTTATCTATAATTTTATCAAATACTTCATAAAAGTCTTTTTCCCGTTCAAGCAATCCGAACTGTCTATAACCTAAATGAGTATCTGCCAAATGTGCAAATTTCATTATATTACCTTTTAAAATTTTTATATAACCAATAAACACTCTAAAATTAAAGCATTTAACAATTAATTATATAGTTAATAATATATTTAATACTATGGTAGCATTAGAAAAGTAATATGAAAAAAGGAATCAATAGTCATAACCTAAATTAAAACTGTCTTCTTCCTGTTTTTTGATTTCTTCAGCTTCATCTTCTTTAAAATTAGCTAATATAGACACAACATCCAAGTCTCCACCATGTCTGCGACCTTCAAATTCATCAATTTTAACCAGTGTTGGAACATTTGTCATAAGTCCTGTTAAAATAGCTTCACCGACATTTAGAGAAGGTAACTGCTTTACCAAATCTCCAGACAGGCTTTCACTAGCTGACTGTACATGTCTTTGGTCTTCAGGTTCCACCAATCTTAAAATAATCATGTTATTCATCTGGGACAATGCGTCATGGTCCACTGTCTTTGGAGATTGACTTACCAAACATAACCCTAAACCAAATTTACGTCCTTCCCTGGCTACTCTTTGAATCCAGAATTTAGAGTTTGAATCCCTTTTGTTAGGAGCTAAAATATGTGCTTCTTCAAGAATATAAAATACCGGAAAATCAAGTGTTTTATTGCTTGTCTTATGAACTGCATTTTTCCTATACTGAAGGGAATTTCTCATAACGTGACTTACAAGAACTTCAGCAATTGATTCATCAGCCTGACTTAAATCCAAAACATTAGCTTTGCCTATCTGAATAGTTCCTAAAATATTACCCTTATTTATATTGAAAAGATTATCATATTTTTCCCTTAAATCTTCAACCTTATTCATAACATCCATAATTTTATTTTTCTCGTTGGAGCTGCGTGTTTCATCATTGTACCATCCTTCTAAAATTACAAATATAATTTCTAAAAAGTCTCTGGAGCTAGATCCGCCACTGCTTATAACCTCACGGGCTTCCTTAAATGCTTTTCTGAAGTATCTTTCCTGAATGTGGGCTGAACCTTTAATATTAGCTAAATTTTTAATTTCTGAAAAGGACATATATATTGGATTTATTACAGGTTCAATAACGTTTACTTCACCATTTGTAAATGTGGCATCCACATATTCCCCATGCATATCAAAAACAAAAACAGGAGCATTATATTTTAATAATCCATCAATTAAAACAGATACTGTATTTGATTTACCTGCTCCAGTCATAGCTAAAATAGCTAAATGCCTGTTCATAATAGAGTTTACATCAACATTAACTTCAACATCACTCTGGTTAACTAATGTTCCTAATTTAAGGGGATTTTTTAAATTAAAGACTTTTTTTAGAATTTCATCATCGGCTTTTGTTATAGGTGTTCCAGGAGGTGCTGGGATTCTTGGCAGCTTTAAATTATCATCTACATCACCAAGTAAACGAACTTTTCCTTTAACATACAAATCATTTCCGCTGACCTGAGTTATTGTTTCAATGTCATCCACATCATATATTTCACTATTTAATGCTACATTACCTCTAACCAAGTTTTCAATCATTCCCAATACATTTTTTCCATCATATCTAATAGAAACATATTCTCCAACCTGAGGCATTGAATTTGAAATAAAATCTACTTCCAATAATGAAATTTCCCCTATACATCTTCCTATAATCATAAATATCACATCTTTAATTTATAACATTTCCCTGCCGGATTTTTCACGAACTTTAGCTATATTAATAAGCTCTTTTATGTTTTTATCTGAAATAACCACATCATTATGTGCTTTTTTAAGCAGATATGGATATCCATTTGTTGAAAACTTTTTAAGTTTGGTGGCAATTTCCTCAATTTCTGCCATAGAAGCCTCATAAGGCAGTTCCACTTTCAATACATTTTTATAATCAGCTAATCTTAAATAAAAAATTGTAAATTTCAAATCTTTAAAAAATTCATCAAAAACTGGAAAAGTGGTATTGATGTCTTTTGATACTTTTTTACGAATTACCTTTGAAATACCTTCCTTTTGAGTGTATTTATCAAAAATAGCTATGTCCGGCATATTACTATGAAAAATATCATTATTTGAAGAACTTTTAGAAATAGCTATCATTTTTCTGGAATTTTTTAAAATTTCTTTCAAGACCACCAATCTTTCGATAGTTGTTAAATACAAAGTGTAGGGATATTTATACTCTTGATAAATTTTAAAATATTTATTGAATAACTTTGGAGAATAAACACTTTTATCAGACGGATTTTTAACCATTTCTTCAAAATCATTTAATGTAGCAGATATTAAATCTTTTTTGGCCTTGGCAGATGTTTCAACACCTTTTGGAAACGGATTTTGCAAATCACCATAAATAGACCCGTCAATCAAATAATAATCTACATTATATTCCTCAAGAGAACTTAAACAGCATTTAAGCTCAAAAATAGACATATAATTACTTAAAAATTCATCCAAATATGACAAATACGGAAATCTGTCAATGTCACTTTGCTCAATTGTTTTAAGCTGTCCGTCAAAAATTAATGATTCTGCAGCTACTGCATAAAAGTTGAATCCTAAAAATTTCTTTTTATTGAAACTGCCGTCACCTGCACCTATTGAAAACTCATCATCACTGCTTGTAATGTTTTTTTCGCTCCAGTTATCTGAAACAATGGAATTTCCTTCAAGTTCAGGTATGATTTCCTTAATGGATCCCCTTTTACTGGCTGCTTTAATATACAATGAATTTAACATAATCTCTAATAAAAAATAAGTTAGTTAAATAATAAAAAAATTAGCTAAGAGTATTTGAAAACTATTCTATTGAAGCTTTTCTAATAGCTGCTGTAATTTCTTCAATTTTACCCCTAACATCATTGGTTTCTTCTACAATTGTTCCTGTAACAATTATATCCCCTCCAGCTTTTGCTGCTGTATATGCAGCTTCACCATCACGGATACCTCCACCAACAATAATTACCATATCTTCAGTAGCTTTTTTAGTATATCCTACCATTTCTGGTGGAATCGGTTTATCTGCTCCGGAACCTGCTTCAATGTAGAAAAATCTCATTCCTAAAAGTTCAGCAGACATCGCATAAGCTGCAGGTATTTTTGGTTTGTTTCTAGGTACTAATTTGGCATCTCCCACCCATCCAACAGTTCCTCCAGGCTGAACAACCATATAACCCATTGGTAAAACTTCAATTCCAGCTTGCCTTACAATTGGTGCAGCTAATGCCTGAGCACCATAAATCCAATAAGGATTGGTAGAATTTAAATAGCTCATAAAGAAAATTGCATCTGCATATTTACTTACACTATTAATATTTCCAGGGAATAAAATAATTGGAACTTCTATATTATCAGATAATATTTTACAAGTTTCATCAACTTCATCATTATTAACAGTTGACCCGCCAATCATAATTCCGTCAGTTCCACCAAGAATAGCTTCTTCAGCTATTTTTAAAGCTTCCTGGGGTGTTTGTTCATCAGGATCAATTAAAGTAAAATGAATTTTCCTATTTTTTAATATACCTTTAATATGTTCTTCGACCATTTCCATAAAAATCCCTATATAAATATCTTAATACAGTTATTTGTGTAGACAATATTATATTAAATTAATGTTTATAGAACTCTTAAATTTAATGTAAAAACAATGAAAACAGATTAAAAATCAAATTAAAATAATAAAATAGCTTATTAAAAAGTACTGAAATAAATTTTATAAAAAAAGAAATTGAAGTAAAGAGAATAAGATTATCCTCTTGGTTCTTTTGCTTTGAACCTTAAACCTGTGTAACCACATTTTCTACAAGTGGTTGCAGCAGCAGGGTTACGAGCATTACATTTTAAACAGATTTTAACATTAAACATTCTGTTTTCTGCTTCTTCAAATCTTGCCATTGATAACTCCTCCTTATAATCATGAAAAACGTAATTTTAATTAAAGAAAATATGTTATGAAACAAAATAAGAATTTTAATTATCATAACTATTAATAAATTATTTTGTTTTAATAGTATTTAAATGTTTAGTTAAAACCCTTTTTATTTCCGGAATTTATAACTCCCATATAAAATCAAACCTACAACAGCAATAACAAAAATCAAATCATGAATATGGAAATAATCAGTAAGAATAAAGCGATTTTACACCTAAATAAATAATAAAAAGAAAGAATCCAAAAATTATTCTTTAGATTCTAAAAATTCATTTTGAACCCTGACAACATCCTTACTAGTATCAGCTTCACTGTAAGCTTCTAAAAGATCATGATTTAATTCCAAAAATGTATGACCCCATTTAAAACCATCCAAAATATCTTTTGCCTCATCTTTAAAACGGGTGATATATAAAGTAGCTGAAACAGCTTCAACTGTAGATAAAATACATGGCTTTCCGTAATTAACAGGATTGGTGGCTATTAAAAAGGGAAGGGATCTGTGATATTTGGATAAAGAGAAGAATTTTTTAGAACTTGACACTTCGTTCCAGGAACAGTCAAGCCCTACAACTCCCCTTCTGTGAACATATCTGTAATCCTCATATGAAACAGCTTTTTGGGCAAACGGGTTTAACACAACAGCTCCACTAGGTATTTTATTAATATTATATACCAATTTACATTTACCTAATTTTTCCATTTTGATAGAAGTGCACTTCTTTCTATCACATTCATTTGCATGAAAAACTGTAACTTTCATTTAAACACTGCCTTCCAATACAGAAGTATTTCCTGCTTCATATTGACGTATCAAATCAATTTGATGGTTAAATTCATCCTGAGACAAACCAAACTGTTCAGCTACAGATGGAACATCCTTACTTTCTTTTAAACTAATAGTTTTGAGCAACGGTTCTACATAATTAATATATGAATCACCATAAGTGTTTTTAGTAAAGTTAACGTCTGAATTATTTCCAAAGATTACATTGATTACATAACCCTGGTTTTCTTTTTGAACTTCACAGACGATAATTCCCATTGTACTTTTAGAGTTAGTAGAATTATTATTATCTCCATTATTGGGAACAGCTTCACCAAAGTAAATATTCCATTCCTGACCGTTGAAAGTTCTTTTTTCAGGACCTTCAATACCCTGAAATTCATAAATTTCCATTAATGCAGATGCATTGTCCATTGTAGTAATATTATATTCTATATCATGAGCCTTATCTTTATAAACCTCAAACTTGTTTGAAGAATTATCTTCTAAAGAAACATTACCTACAAAACTACCCGTCATGAAAGGAGTAGAAAATGAGGTTGATTCTTTGGATGAATCATCAGAGCTACCAGAAATAAAAATAAAACCTGCAACAACTACAACAGCTAAAATAACAACTGCAGCTATTATTATCATATTCTTTTTTTCCATTATGAAAACTCCATTAATCAAGTTTACTATACTTTAATTATTAATCAACCTGTTTTATATAATTTTACAAAAACTTTTATTATACTAAAAATAAAATAAATAACTGAACAAATAATTTTAAGTTGTTAATTATGAATAAAAAAGCAAAGTACGAATTAATTCTAATCATTCTAATAGGTGTTGTGCTGATAAACACTGCAATTGTTATCAGTCACCCTGAAAAGAAGAGTGATAGTGAAAACTGCTATAATATGACAACTGTTGGAAGTAATGAAAACGGGACTGTTTATAAAATTATAGCCGGGAACAATTCTTCCAATGATACTGTCGGGGTAATCCTTGGAGTTCATCCTAGAGAACATGAAATCCACGAAGAAGTAAATAAAACGATTGCCAATATTACAGGAGAAAACGGAACCAATAACTTAACTAAAAAATTCGTAATTTACTATGTTGTTACAAATGATAATTTAACTTCACGTGACGACACAAGACCTGCAGGTGAAAATCTGGCACATGACTTTATTGTCCCTAATATAAAAGCAGACAATCCATTTGTTGTAATTGATGTTCATGAAATTGATCCGAAGTATGAATATTCCAATTTTATTTACTCAATATCAAACAATAGTGCAAAAACAAATGGATATGCCCAAATAATAGCGGATAATTTAGGTATTGAGAATTTTAACTTTACAGAAGGTACAAGCCCCCATAAAGTTACAGAGCCAATAGCTGCTCAGGGAATAAACACCTTATTAATGGAAACATGTATTACAAATTCCATACAAGAAAAGCATGATACTGCAGAAAAATTAATTTACACACTAGACAATTTGAAAAAGTGATTAATATGGAAAAAGTTCGTGGAATATTAATTGGTAGAATGCAGCCAGTCCATAATGGCCATATTGAAGTCATTAAAAAAACGCTAGAAGAAGTGGATGAAATTGTAATAGGAATCGGCAGTGCTCAAAAAAGTCATGAGTTAAAAGATCCATTTACTGCAGGGGAACGTGTAGTGATGTTAACCCAGGCACTAATTGAAAATAACATAGACCCTGGTAGCTATTACATCATACCTATGGAAGATATTAATTTCAATGCAATATGGGTTGCTCATGTTAAAATGATGACACCTCCGTTTTCTGTTGTTTATTCCGGAAATTCATTAGTAAAACAGTTGTTTTATGAAGAAGGATTTGAAGTCAGAAATCCGCCCCTTTATGACAGAATGAACCTGTCAGGAACAGAAATTAGAAGAAGAATGCTTGAAGATGAAAACTGGCAGGAACTTGTTCCGCAAGCTACAATAGATGTTATAGAAGAAATAAATGGTGTTGAAAGATTAAAAAATTTAGCTATAAAAGAAATAAGTGAAATTGGAGATTAAAAAATGGTTGTTAGAGTTATTGAAGCAAAAGAAGACAAAGTAACAATGGCTGATTTAATAGCAGACTTGAAAAAGTCCAACAAGGTGGATTATTCCGGAGCTATCTTTACTTTTGAAGGTATTGTCCGTGGAAAGGAAGAAAATATGAACCTTGAAAAGCTCATATTAACTACTCCAGATAAAGAAAAAACCTTAAAAGATATTGAAAATATTATTGAAGATGCAAAAATCAAATTTAATGTTTTTGAAATATCTGTAATACATTATATCGGAGAATTTTACACTGGAGACAGTCTGTTTTTAGTTGCAGTATTAGGTGGACACAGGGGAGAGTCACTTGATGCACTAAGAGAAGTAATTGAAAAAGTAAAATATGATGTTGAGTTTAAAAAAGAAGAAATTTCAGATAATGGAACTAAAACCATATTGGCAGGAGGTTGATTTTCATACCTCTAATTTTTTTTATTAAACTAATAATCCTGTTTTTAGTTATTTACTTAATAGTAAAGAACTTTAAGTTTATTTTTGTTGTTCTGGCACTGATTTTCCTATTTTTCGCACTTCAGACAGTCTTTGGATATGATGCAACAGCTATTTTAACTCAAGTATTTTCATATAATTAAATTCATTTTTTAAAGTTTTTAAATTTTTATTTATATCAATACTTCAAATAGCGATATGTAAAAAAATATGTAATCGATGCAAAAACCTTTAATATTCCATAAAACGAAAGATTTATATGCAATTCGATACTGATATATTATTAAAAATATTCTAAGGAGATTTTAAAATGGAAATTAGTGCTAGAAATAAAATGAATGGAAAAATAACTGACATTAAAACTGGTGGAGTTATGGCTAGTGTTAAAATCCAAGTTGAAGAACCTGGTGAAATTACAGCTTTAATTACCAGAGAATCCGTTGAAAATCTCGGTTTAAAAGAAGGAGATGATGCAACAGCTATCATCAAATCAACTGAAATTATTGTAGGTAAAGAATAATTACCTACTAACTTATTTTTTTTAATCAAAATCCACCACCTACCACCAACGTTATAGAAGAACCTACTATTCCCAATATATTTTATATCAAATATTCGATTGTTTTAAATATAATTAAAATTTAAATTAAAAAATATGAAAATCGAACTAGAATCTATCGGAACTATACATACCGAGTTTAAAGATATTGAAGGTATGCCAATACAACCAACAGGTGCAAAAGGAGTTGAAGGAAAAATAGTACTTGATGAAAAATATGCTGCAGGTTTAAAGGATTTAGAAGATTTCTCCCACATTCATTTGCTTTACTTACTTCATAAAGTTGAAGGATACCTGTTAGAAGTAAAACCTTTTATGGACAACAACAAACACGGAGTTTTCGCAACAAGATCTCCAAAAAGACCAAACCGC